>Ga0208787_1000097_pt1 | contig 40303 bp, 42 predicted proteins | sample Wag4_2014_7_11_FD_187362 | JGI IMG/M metagenome (GOLD analysis project Ga0208787, IMG submission 187362) | Fresh water microbial communities from Ohio, USA - Utica-2 Time Series HT 2014_7_11 (SPAdes) (version 2) | ecosystem: Environmental > Aquatic > Freshwater > Water tank | place: USA: Ohio...
CCTGCCGTATCCTTAACTACTGAAGAGTCGCCCGGATCACCGCGTTGTCGCAAGACACCGAGGAAAGTCCGGACTTCACAGAGCAAGGCGGTGGGTAACGCCCACCCGGAGCAATCCGCGGGAACAGTGCAACAGAAAGTAAACCGCCAATAGAAATATTGGTAAGGATGAAACGGTGGTGTAAGAGACCACCAGCAATTGCAGTAATGCAGTTGGCTATGTAAACCCCGCCTGAAGCAAGACCACGCAGTTGGCGTTCGAGTGCTGCTCGCACGAGTCAACGGGTAGGTTGCTTGATTACGTAAGTGATTACGTAACTAGATGGATGGTGATCGGTTCGCAAGAACCACAGGATCCGGCTTATAGGGCGACTCTTCTTCCAATTAGGTGGGCGCAGGTTGAAACTGCGCTCACCTTTCTGCATTTTGGTTGTACAAGTTATGACAAAACCTGTCGCAGATTTAAATGTTTTTATGGGGAATCTATGGGCAAATATGGGCAGTTCGATGGGCAGATTTCAACTACAAACAACATCCCAAAGTTGTTCCTACTCGGTCAATTTCCGAAACTCTTAGAACGACTCTTCTTTAAATTAGGTGGGCGCAGGTTAAAACTGCGCTCACTTTTCTGTACTTTCCATCACAATTCGTAAGCGAGCCGTCTCCAAATAGACCTAAAAAAGTTCTCATCTGGTAATTTATTATCATGGCTATGGTAATCAAGAGCAATAAGCGAATGAGCTTGCTCCTTGCCATTTTATTGGCTGTATTTTCAACTGGCATCGTGATTGCACATCAATGTCACTCAATGCAAAGCGATCAAGTAGCCATTCAAGCAAACCATTCAGGAGATCACGTCGCTCCTACAACTTCAGTTAAGCCGCTCAGCTTTGCTTCTAGCTCAAATGCATTAATGGATGTTGGGTGTGCAGTACTTTTCATTGTTGTACTTTTGCTCGGACGAAAGCTCCATTATTTAAGAGCGCCAAGCTCTCAATTAAAAGAATATCTAACAAATGGTAGACGTTTAATTAGCGCGCAACGAAACCAATTTATACAACTTTCACTATCCCGCGCACAATTGGGAGTTATCCGCATCTAATCCGTCTTCGATAGAAGTTACTGTTTTATTGACTAAATAAACCAATTAATCACATCGAAAAGGATTCCAAATGTTTAAGAAAATCGTATTTCTGCTTACCGTAATTTCCCTTCCATTCTTTATCCAACCCGCATCAGCAAGTTCTCATGCCAAGAGCTTGAAGAACTTAGGCATTAACGAAATTATGTTCGCGCAGAGCATGGCTCCTCATCACCAACAGGCAATAGAAATGTCCAAGATGGCACTCAAAAATAGTGCTAGCCCAGAGGTTAAGAATTTGGCAAAGGCGATCATCTCTGCACAGAGTAAAGAAATGGCCCAATTGAAATATTGGCTGACTGCCACTAAGTCATCGATGACGATGGACCACGACATGGGGATGAGTGGCATGCTTCCTGAGAGCTCAATGACTACCTTGAAAAAACTCAAAGGTGGCAAATTCGACACGGCGTTTCTTCAATCGATGATTGCACATCATGAAGGCGCTTTAGAGATGGTTTCTATGCTCGACGGTACAAAGAATAGTGAAGCCAAGAAGATTGCGGTTGGTATCCGGTCTGGACAATCAGCTGAAATCACTCTCATGAAGAAATTATTGGCTAAGAGTAAGTAAGGTTCTAGGTCAATTCATGAAAAGAATCCTTGCCTTACTGCTCGTTGCAGTTTTCATGGCGCAGTCGATAGAGGCACAGGCTGCGCCAACGGTGGCATCTGTGCAGCGCGAGATTGACCGACTGCGGACTCTGGCTGCAGAAAAATATGAAGCCGCGAATGAAGCAACCTTGAAAATTAAAGCACTTCAAAGAGAGAAAGGGGTGCTGCAACAGCGCGAGGAAGTAATTAAAAAAGAGCTGAGTACAGTCAGTAAAGTTTTAGCAAAAATTGCGATTTCTGAATATCAAGGAAGTGGTTTTGGTAAATCCTTTGAATTGCTTTTTTCCTCCGATCCAACGAAATATCTGACGGATGTATCTGTACTAGATAGTGTCAGTCGAGGATATTCGAAACAGTTACGTGAGTACGCAGCTACCAAACAAAGAGTTCAAGCCACACAGTTAGTTTTGGGCGATCGCACTGCGCTACTACTTGTGGAACAAAAACGACTCAATCAACAAGTAACCCAAGCGAAGAGTGCCTTAGCAAAGGCAGAAAAACTTCTTAATTCACTTGCAAAGGCCGATAGAGAGCGTCTTCTTCGAGAAGAAACAGATCGAGAGAATAAGATTCTGATTGCTTCGAAAGGATATGCCGCTTCTTACAAAGGTGACAACACACGTGGGTCAATTGCCCTCAAGTTCGCCCTCCAACAAATAGGTGATATTTATGTTTGGGCCGCAGCGGGCCCAACTCGTTGGGACTGCTCAGGTCTGACGATGCGGGCATTTCAGGCGGCAGGAGTTTCGCTACCACATTCATCACGCATTCAAATTAAATATGGGAAGCCCATTTCTTACTCATCATTAAAGCCTGGGGATTTACTTTTCTTTGGTAAACCAATTAGCCATGTTTCGATCTATATGGGTGGTGGAAAAATGGTTCAAGCACCGCGGCCTGGGAAGAAGGTTGAAGTAGTTCCACTGACAAAGATGTTTGGAAGAAAACCATTCGTGGGGGCTACTAGGTTATGAAGCTATTGCGTGTGAAGAAGTTACATTTAGTCCTCCTATCAATTACTATCCTAACTACAATCTCGCCTGATGCATTTGGCGCTAATCACAAACCAACGCTTGCACAGATAGAAGCAGCCAAAAAACTTGAACTGCAGAAAAAACAAAATGCTGCTAATGCTGCTAAAAAACTTGTAGCTGCACAAGGGAGCCTTAGAAAACTTGCAGCGCTTGCTGCGGAGGTAAACAAAAGGTACCTGTCTGCCAAGAATGAATTAGCAGTAGCTGTGAAAGAATTAAATTCAGCGACGAAAGCTGTTCAAGCTGCCGAGGCTGAGGTCTCAGCAACTCACCGAAATATTGGAAAGTTAGCTGTCGCTGCATATATGACGGGAGGAAATATGGGAAATATTGAAACATTTCTTAGTGCAAACGGTCCACAAGATGTAATCGACACTATTTCCATTCTCGAAAATTTGGGCTCTAAGAACAAAGTTGCTCTCGAACAATTCAAGGCTGCAGAGATCATCGCGAAAGAGGCTAGAAAAGTTGCTGAAGCCGCTAAAGAGCTCCAATTGCGAGCAACTGAGAAGGTTGCGATAGCAAAGCAAGAAGCAGATTCTGTCCGTGATGCTCAACAAAAGGAAGTGGACAAGCTTCAGGCCGTACAGGACAAGCTACAAAAGGAGTTAGCCTCGGCTAAAAAAGTAAGGCTAACACTCGAACAAAAACGCCAACTCGCCATCCTTGAAGAAACAAGATCTAATGAAGCTACCAAAGCTCCAAACCAGGCTAAAGTTTGGAAGGGCGGTGGCCCAAACGGTGCGTCATCTTCGAGAACAACTGTTGAGCAACGTCTGAAGGCGGTTGAATTTGCGAAGCGACAAGTTTTGGCAAAGAAACCATATGTGTGGGGTAGCGAAGGTCCTAATTCTTTTGATTGCTCAGGTTTAGTTTATGCAGCCTACAAGTACGCAGGGCTTGGCTGGCCTAATTGGGATCGACTCAACTCAGGACTCTATTACACCTATACAAAACAAGTTCCAATCGCTGAAATGCAACCGGGCGACTTAATTTTTTACTCTTATAAAGGCACCCAGAGCACAATTCATCATATGAGCATCTATGCTGGAAATGGGATGATGTGGGAAGCAAGGTCTACTGCAACAGGCCTGAAGTATTCCAATATTTATAGTGTTCAAGGAATGATGCCATTTGCTGGCCGAGTTTAGAAGAAAATCATCAAACAGAGAATGGATTAATATGAAAACGCAAAATATTAAAAGTTTTAGGTTCAGATTTTCTTGCTTTGCAATTGTTGCACTGATGACAGTAAACAACGGCGCTATCGCTCAGACGCTTGATTCCGTCTCACATATTCATCATGTAAAAGTTGTGGGCAACAAAGTTCTGGTAATGACTCACGAAGGTCTCTATGAGCTCGTTGGCAAAAATAATATGAAGTTAGTTGGGCAAGATAAAATTGATGTGATGGGGTTTACATCTTCAGGTAAGAATATATTTGCAAGCGGGCACCCTGCTCAAGGGTCAAAAGCGTTAAATCCTATCGGCCTCGTGAAGTCAACCGATGGCGGATTAAGTTGGAAATCTGTTTCGCTAGTCGGGAAAGTAGATTTCCACTTTCTAGAAGGTGCTGGGACTGATCTTTATGGTGCTGATTCGCAGAGTGGAAACTTGATGTATTCAGCAGATTCTGGAAAGAGTTGGAGCTCGCTAGGAGCAAACAGCTTTACAGATATTGCGGTTTCGCCAGATATGTCAGGTATTGCTGTGGCGATAAAGGGCTCTAAATTGCTCCTCACTAGGAATGCCCTTAAATCCACAAAAGAATTGAAAAGTACTCTCAAATTTACACAGGTCGAATGGCGCGATTCTGGCCTTTACGCTTTAAGTGGCACTTCTCTTTACATGTCATCGGACCTTGGAAACAGCTGGAATAAGCTCAATATATTTAAAGGAGCTACTGGAATTCTTAGCGCCAGTGACCAGTTGATCTTGGTGACCGTGGGCTCAGATATCTATACATCAAAAAATATGGGTAAGATTTTTAGGAAAATTTCCTAAAATAAGCAATTTCCTTTTTCTGTTTCGTGCATTCAATAGCAGATGGCGATCAGACTAGGTTTTGTAATCAAAGGAGAAATACATGGCAGAAAAGACTGTTGGAATAAAAGGAATGACATGTGGCCACTGTGAAGGCCGTGTAAGCAAGGAGATTATGGCAATTCCGGGTGTAATCAAAGTCGTTGCCAGCGCCGAAAATGGGAATGCCATTATCAGCGCTGACTCAGAAATACCACAGGACTCAATCGAGCGAGCAGTGCAAGCGGCAGGATATTCCATAGTTCCTTAAGACTGACAGAAAACTCTCAGAAACTGCGAGTATGGTTGCAATATCAAAGGGGTTAGAGATGCAAATAAATATTGATAAGAAGACTGGTTCGCTCGTTGCAATCATCGTTGTTCTGCTTGGAATAATTCTAGGATTTTCAATAAGCAGGAATAGCGACGAAGGATTCTTTGGGATGCGTGGAAACAATTCCATGGGTATGCGTCACAACTCAGGAACTGCCACATATACAGGTGCCGATGTGATGTTCTTGCAGATGATGATTCCTCATCACCAGCAAGCGATTGATATTTCAAACATTGCTCTTAAAACATCAAAAGATTCAGAACTCCTTGCACTTGCAAACACAATTATCAAAGCCCAAACAGCAGAGATTGTTCAGATGAAGACCTGGCTAAAAGATGCAGGAGCCACCACCGACATGGGGCATTCAATGGGAATGGGTGGAATGCTTGATGATGCTGAACTCTCTGCTCTTTCAGCAGCATCGGGAAAGAACTTCGATGCACTTTGGCTTAAAGGAATGATTGGACATCACGATGGTGCAATCCACATGACCACAATGATTCGAGACGCTAGTAACGCTGATATCAAGTCTTTTGGTGAGAATGTAGTGACGGATCAATCTGCCCAGATTGTTCAGATGAATGCAATGCTTAAGCGCCTTGGTTAAATTTGCATCGCTAGCTTCTTGCACAAAAATATTTACTATTTTGGGGCAAAATTAGGGGCAATTGTTATGTGTGAGCGTGTGCTCACGCATAACTACAGTATCTCCGGCTTATAGGGCGACTCTTCTTTAATCTTTTGGGGTTTAATAGAGGCATGGATTTGAAAATTGCCGCTGACTCTTATGCAAATGCAACCGCTGAGTTCTTGAAAGTCGCTCAAAATTTAAGCGAAGTCGAACTCGATTCTTCACCTTCTGGGGGATGGACTGCTCGTCAGGTAATTCACCATGTTGCAGATAGCGAAGCTCAGTCCTACGCACGACTTCGACGTTTGATCGCTGAACCTGGAACGCAAATTCAAGGGTATGACGAAGGTGGATGGGGAGAGAATGAAACTCTGGGATACAAAGATCTACCTATAGAGCCGTCATTGGCAGTTTTTAAAGCTGTGCGTGCATCATCCCTTGAAATAATTAAGAGACTGAGCGAACCACAATTAGAAAATTCAGGAATCCACACCGAAAGTGGTGAATACACAATCAAAACCTGGCTCGAGACCTACATCAATCACCCACTTGAGCACGCGGCACAGATTCGTTCTAACTCATAGACATTGGGTTAAGTGGCTAAGTATGATCGCCATCTATTTAACTTGATGGGGGATTGAAAATGGCTAATTTTCTAAGTGAAGCAAGTGAAATTCAAAGTGATTTAGCCGCCATTCGTCGACAGATTCATCAAGAGCCAGAGATCGGTTTAGACCTACCAAAAACCCAAGCCAAGATTGTTGCAGCGCTTGAAGGATTAGGTCTTGAGATATCGACAGGTAAATCATTGAGTTCGGTAACCGCTGTGCTCAGAGCTGGGAAATCTGACAAGACAGTGCTGTTGCGCGCCGACATGGATGCACTACCTGTATCAGAGCTAGCGGATCTTCCATACAAGAGCCAGATTGATGGCGCAATGCATGCATGTGGTCATGATTTGCATGTTGCAATGTTGATTGGTGCAGCAAAGCTACTTGTTAAGAATAAAGCTGAATTAAACGGTGATGTGGTCTTTATGTTTCAACCAGGCGAAGAGGGCTTTGATGGTGCCGGACATATGATCAAAGAAGGTGTCTTAACTGCAAGCGGACGAAAAGCCGATACAACATATGGAATTCACGTGATGTCATCCTCAGTTCCAACAGGAACATTCACCACAAAAGGTGGAACCATGATGGCATCTGCTGATGAAATACATGTAACCGTTGTTGGTATGGGTGGACATGGGTCACAACCACATACGGCAAAAGATCCAATTCCAGTTGCCGCTGAAATGGTGAGCGCACTGCAATTGATGATTACTCGCTCCTTTGATGCTTTTGATCCTGTAGTTATAACTGTTGGTCAATTCCACGCTGGCACCAAGGCAAACATCATTCCGGACACTGCAGAGTTCCAAGCAACAATTCGTACTTTCTCTCCCGAAAATAGAAGTCGAGTCAAAACCGAAGCGGTTCGCTTGTGTGAATCGATCGCTCATGGCTATGGATTGAAAGCTAAAGTAAAGGTTGTTGAGCAGTATCCCGTGACAGTGAATAACGATGCACATGCACAATTTGTAGGCAAAGTTGCAGCTGAACTCTTTGGCAATGAGGGATATATGGAGATGCCACACGCAATTGCAGGAGCTGAAGATTACTCACGTTTACTTGAAGCAGTTCCAGGCTCGTACATATTCCTAGGTGCATCTGTTGATAAAGATGTCACCAAATCGGAGGTCAATCACTCACCTCGAGCGATGTTTGATGATTCCGTTTTATATCGCGGAACAGCCTTACTAAGTGAGTTAGCAGTTCGCTCACTCAAAGAAATGGTTATAAATAATGGCTGAGAAAAAAGTAATGGGTCCCGCTTCCTACTTTCCTTCAATAGAGAAGAAGTATGGAAAGCCGATTGAGCATTGGATGAAGGAGCTCAAGAAGGTTTCAAAGTTGGCTCATATGGAACAAGTTGCACATTTAAAAGAGAAGTTTGAGATGGGGCATGGCCATGCAAATGCATTGGTTGCCTATTTCCGAAGTAAGAACGCGAAGTAAAGGGTGATTATCTCAGTTCTTCGAGTAATGGGAGTTTGCCTCGGTGTTTTTGCATTGGTCTTCGGAGAAGCCGATGATTCACCCGGACTTCAAGGAATAGGAATGATTCTCTTAGCGGCGGTCTTCTTCTCTTTATTCAAGATCGTGAAGAGAAATTAACCGCTTTCGTCATGCAGTTAATTTCTAAGCATTTGGTTCTAGGCACTCTGAAATACATGCCGGGTCAATTACCTCACCAGGCTTTACTTCAATGTTGAGTTGAATCGAATTGGTTCCAGGAACAATGTCCATAGTCGAAACTTTTTGATACTCATCGGTTGAACAAGCGCAATTTCCATCCGCGCATCCTTGAATTGTGTCCAAAACTGCTTGTTTATCAGCGAGTTCATCGATGTTAACTATGAGGGATTGACCTACTTGCTCAGATTTGATCTTCATGGTGCACTCCTAGTTCGTTATTTTCAGAGTACACCTTATTAAGGCACATTAGGTCGTTTGCTTGCTAGAAAAACTATCTACAGAATCACACTTTTAGTTTGAGTCATCAATTTGCGACTTCATATGGTCGGTCAATTTTTCGATAATTCGAACTAGCTCTGCCTGTTCTTTTCTGTTAAGAACGCTAAATAAAGAGGTTAGTTTTGTAGCCGTATCTGGTCGAGCAATCTTGATAAAGCCAATCCCTGCTGGCGTTAACTTCACCCAAATGACTCGCTGATCCTTTTTGTCTTTTGAGCGCACAATGTATTTCTTGAGCTCGAGTCCTTTCATTAGACCCGTTATTGCTCGAGGGGTTAAATCGAGCATTTGTGAAATTTGCCCCATGGTGAGTTCACCATTTTGGGATAGAAGAAACAGCACCATCATTTGTGATGAAGTGATGTCGTGCTCAGTTTCAACCTTTGCGATCATCCATCGTGGGAAAAGATGGCTTAGGCGGCCAACACTTGCAGCAATGAAAAGTGAGGCTAGGGAAGCTGGAAGTATGCGAATCGATGAGGGCGGCGGCTTTTTAGGAATAGTTTTAGATTTTTTCTCAGCCTTTTCCATGGAGCAAATATAGCAAATGAGCTTGCATAAATTAGTTACCTAGGTAAATAATGCCAACTTCACTTCCAAGGCATCACCCGAGTAGATATGAGAAGAGTTTCCATGATAAAGATGTCGAGAAAAAAGTACGCCGTAGCTTCAACGGCATTAATTGCAGCGGGGGTCATTGCCCTTGCAGGAGTCAATTGGTTGAGCTCTGATGGAACGTCAACCGAGCTCGAGGCGCCGGGGGTAGTGGCGGCTAATTTTCTTGATGGATCACTCACAAAAGCAATCACGACCGAAGAGTGCACCTTGTCGAATGGCGAGAAATCAACCTGCTATCGAATTGAAGTAACTGGCGCTCCGGTAGATACAAAGATCGGGCCATTTTGCCCTGAGTCCACTTCATCAACCGCTGAGGTAACTGGGATATGGCTCGATGGCGAAAACTTGTATAACGCAGATGGTCAATTCATCATGGATCTATCGACAATTTACAAGGATGTGAAATGGAAGCTCTACGACGATTCAGGCAAGGTAAATGTGACGGATACTAAAGAAGCGTTCCAAGGAGCTGCTCGACCTGATGTCCAAGAGGTATATAAGTATCACTGCGTAGAAGGAACTTGGGAGTGGACTGAAACAACTAAACCTGTTCCAACCTCAATTCTTGTTCCTGTAAAACCAGTTCTTGCAGGTGAGACTTCTTCTCCCCGCGGAAATTTGGGAGTCACAATTAACGGTTTGGTGATTTCTGCATCTGCACCGGTTGACGCAATTTTAGGTGCGTACACAATTGCCGCTTTTGATGATTGCGGAGGTCACTTCAATCCAACCGCTGGCTATCACCTGCATGCATACACCGGATGTGAAGGGGTCGAGTATGAGTCTCATATCGACAACCCTGATGCCGAGACAAAAATTATTGGCTACGCAATGGATGGAGTCGCTGTTTTTGCTCCTCTGAGTTCTAAGAGCACAATCAAGCTTGATGAATGTAATGGAAGAACTACGGCGAAGGATGGTTACCACTACTACGCCCAATCCGCCGAGAAGAACCTAGTCGTAAAGTGCGTGAAGGGTCTGACAGCTGTAGATCCATTGGCAAGCAATGAAGGACCTGGAGGACAAGGTGCTCCAGCTATCGATACAGCAGCTGCTGCAAAGAAATTGGGAATTACTGAGACCGAATTGAAAGATGCCTTCGGTAACAAGATGCCACCAGATTTTGCAAGCGCTGCGAAGAAACTAGGAATAACCGAAGCGGAACTTAAGTTAAAACTTGGTGTCAAATGAAGAAAATAACAGTATTTGGAGTTACTGCACTTATTGTCATTTCGCTCAATGGGGCTGTTTTTTACGTGGCAACTGCTGCTGGAACATCAACAGCGGTATCTACAACCTCAGTAGTAAAAAAAGCCAAGTGGAATTCCACAGTCAAACTTACATACACGAGTAAAGCAATCATTATGCAGCCAGATGGAATTCCTAACCATCCGCGCGATGCTTACTACGCCGTCCCAAAGTCACAGGATGTAGTTGTTCCGGATGCAACAACGGCGACAGTTGTGAAAGATCCAACTAAGGCGCAGAACTATAAGTTCACTATTCCAAGTACGCCTACATACTCGAAGACAGTGACCAAGACATCACTTGGGTCAATCGGAGTAATGATTTCAGGAGCTGTTTTGTACAACCCGTACGAAGGTGACAACAAGACTCCTGCAATGGCAAACAACTTTACGATTACCGACGCAAATGGCATAACTGCATCTTTTGTTGATAAGTGTGCTGGCCACCCAATTCCAAATCAAGGCGCATATCACTATCATGGCCTATCAAGCTGCGTTACGGCAAAGGTTGATACAACGGGTAAGCCATCACATGTGATTGGCTTCGCTCTTGATGGTTTTCCAATCTATGGTGACCGTGACATTAAGGGTAAGCAATTAACCGCTAAGAATTTGGATCAGTGCAATGGTATTTACAGCGCTACACCTGAGTTTCCGAAGGGTATTTATCACTACGTACTTCTAGGAACGGCAGATGTTCGTTCATCTATTGCATGTTTCCATGGCGTGGTTGATGCATCTCAAATTCAAGCAATGCCAAATATGGGTGGGGGAAAGCCTGCTCCAGACTTAGCAGCTGCTGCCAAGAAATTAGGAATCACAGAAGTTGCTTTGAAAGAGGCATTCGGGATGACAATGCCACCTGATTTTGCGGCTGCCGCTAAGAAGCTAGGTATTACCGAAGCAGTTCTAAAGGAAGCTTTAGGACTACAAGGCTAAAAAGGTTACTGGATGTGGGTTGCCGAACCTCGGTCAACGAAGTCGCCAACCCACAATTCAGTACGCTTCTTTTTATTGTTCTTTCCTGCTTCAATTGATTCAACCATCATTTTTCCGCATGATTTCGCCATTTCATAAGCATCAAAAGTAACGGTTGAAATAGCCGGATGTGATGATTCTGCTTGGCTTTCAAGCATATTCACACCGATGATCGAAAGATCTTTCGGAATTGACAACCCAAACTCCTTTGCTGAATTCACAAAGCCGATAGTCGCGGCATCAAGCAATGAAACTATTCCAGTAATTGATCGATACTCTTTTTTGAAGATAGAAGCTAATTCTTCACCGCCCGCCTCTGAATTGGGTATATCGATTGCCTTTAGCTTCATTTTTAGTTGAGAGGCCTCTGTCATTAGATGTTGAGGAATTGGGGTATCTGAAACAAGAACACCAATATGTGTGTGACCAAGTTCCTTCAACTTAGATAGTGCAATTCTGTCCACATTTTCAAAGTCACGATCGACGTAGTTGTATTTGAATCCAACATCTGTGCGCCCCAGAACAACAAAAGGGACTTTTTCTCGATTGAGAAGGCGTACTCGCTGATCGTTCTCCTTGACGTTCATCAAAATCACGCCACCAGAAAAGTTAGATTTCATCAAAAGATTCACATCGGCGTCATCATCATTTGAAACCGGCCAGATAACGCTGTGGAAACCAGATTCTCGGACTCCGTCGACAATTCCGTCGACGAGGGCACCATTAATTCGAGATGAAGGGGTCGTGAACAAGTTCGAGATCATCATGGTGACCATACGTGGAGCTCCGCCTGCTAAGGCTGCCGCTGCGTAGTTGGATTTATATCCAGCCTGATCAATCGCGGATAAAACGCGCTTTTTTGTGGCCTCGCTTATGGGACGCTTCCCAGACAAAACGTAGGAGACGGTGCTTTCGGAGACGCCGGCTAACTTCGCAACATCAGCACGTGTTGTCACTAGCGAACTCCTAACTCAAAAAACGTGGGCCTCGACCCTTGACTCTTACTTTGGCTGTATGTACATTACATCATTGTCGACGCGCGTCGACGAATTATAGGAACTAAGGGGGATTTATGAAGTTGCATCGTTTGGGAGTGGGTCTCCTGGGTGTTTCTCTAGCATTTTTCGGTTCGATGGCACCGGCACAAGCTGCTGGGTCAATCACCGTGTGGGTTAACTCTGGTGAAGAGGCCTCATACAAAGCTGCATCAGCAGCATGGTCAGCAAAGACAGGCGTAACTGTAAATATTGTCGCAAAGTGTGGCCTTGGAGATTGCGGAATGAGCAAGCTCGGTCCAGCCGGTGCTGGCCCAGATCTATTTACTGCATCCCACGACAACACTGGTTCATTAGTTAAGTCAGGCGTTGTTACATCTTTGAGTTCTGTAGTCAAGAAAGCCTCATACCCATCAGCGGTTCTTTCAGGCATCACTTTCAAATACCAGCAGTGGGGAATTCCTATTGCAGTTAGCAATATTGCTCTTGCAACAAACTTGAGCCTTGTTCCAGCTGGTGCACCAAAGACTTGGAAGGAACTTGAGAGTACAGCAACTTCATTGATTTCTTCAGGTAAGGCAAATGTTGGAATCGTGACGCACCTAGATGGTTACTTCATGCAGCCATTCTTTGATTCTATTGGCGGATATGTATTCCAAAATAAGAATGGTTCTTACACAAACACTAAACAGGTAGGCCTTTACTCAAAGTCTCTTGCAAAGAATGCATCGTTGATGGACACATGGCTACAGAAGAAAATCTTCGACAAGTCAAATACTTATGATGGTTCAAATTTCACAAATGGAAAAGCGCCATACTCACTCGTTGGACCTTGGTCAATTGCAGGCCTAGATAAGGCTGACATGAAGTATGAGATTTCGAGTATTCCGTCAATCAATGGAGGAACTGCTCGATCATTCAGTGGCGTTACGGCTGTTTACATGAACCGTTTTGCAAAGAACAAGTTCTTGGCAAAGCAGTATCTGGTTGAGGTTGTTCAATCTGCTGCATTCAGCAAGGCGATCACTGCTGCAAATAGCAGCTACCCAGCAAATATTGAAGCAGCTTCAAGCATCGACCCAAGCAGCGTTGCCGGAAAGTTTGGAGCATACGGTGCTGTTTGTATCCCAATGCCAAATGTTTCAGAGATGAACCAGGTGTGGACATACTGGAACAACGCATTTGCCGATTGGGCAAGCGGTAAAGCTAAGTTTGGTGCAGCCATGGAATCTGCATCAAAGAACCTGAACAAGGCTCTAGGTAACAGCTAAATCTGCTTAGTAAAGGGGCCTTGGTGATCGAGGGTAAAGCACCAAGGCCCCTTTCAGCATTTACAAGTTCATTTGGATTTCAGAAAGGAGGATTGTGAATATCAAAGCGGTATCAAAGGGAAGTAAGTATCTGTTCGCCTTTGGATTCATTCTGATCCTTCTTGTGATGGGCACAAAGCTTTATCAAGATAAGGCCTGGTTTCTTGCAGTATTTTTCTATGTGTCCGCAGCACTGATCTTCTACACATATTCAATAAGCAAAAGCACGCCCGCAAAGTATTTGCTACCAGGTGTCCTACTCCTAACACTGTTTCATATTTATCCTGCTTTTTATTCGGGCGCAGTGGCATTTACGAATGACTCCAATGGGCATCAACTCTCCAAAGATCAAGCTATCGCGGCGATTGTGCAAGATTCTAAAATTCCAATCGCCACTCAAGAACCAGTCAAATACCAAACACTTATTGAAGAAGGTTCTAAGAAAGTTTTCGTTTTGTTCAAATATGAAAGTGAAAACTATTGGGTAAGCGATGGCAATACGATTAGATCCGTATCTCCGGACCCAAGGAGTATCTTGGTAGATGGAACTGTAGTAAAGGTGGGCGGCTTTAATATCTTGAGCCCAGACCAGACGCAGGCACAAATTGCGGTACTACAAAATTTAGTGATCAATTTAGATTCAGGAATTTCATTCCAGCCACAAGATCTAGAGACTCTCGAAGTTTCTCAACCAGCTTTCATGTACAACGTAACTAAAGATGAGCTGATAAATACTCTTTCAGGTGAGAGTTATGAGCCGAATGACAATGGTCAGATGGTTAGTAAATCTGGAGAGGTTCTGTATCCAGGCTGGAAAGCAAATATCGGCTGGCGAAATTTCTCATCAATCATTACCGACAAGGAGATTCGCAGGCCCTTATTAGCAGTTTTGGTGTGGACATTTGCCAACGCATTCTTGCTTGTTCTAATCAGCTTCTTGATGGGCCTCGTTTTGGCTCTAATCTTCAATTTTCCAGCTCTTCGATCTAAAAGGTTTTATAGAACTATCTTCATTATTCCGATGGCAATTCCGAGTGTTCTCTCGCTTCTAGTGTGGTCTGGTTTATTTACAGCAGAAACGGGCGTTATCGATCGTTTATTTCATATCTCGATTCCTTGGTTAACCCACCCATGGTGGGCCCGCGTTGCGGTCCTGATCGTTGAATTGTGGATCACATTCCCATACATGTTCCTGATAACAACCGGTGCGATTCAAGCGATTCCTGGTGAGATTTTGGAAGCAGCCGCCATTGATGGAGCTAGCCCTACGAAGTCATTTACTCAGATCAAACTTCCGTTAGTTGTTCGAACGGTTGCTCCACTTTTGGTGGCTTCTGCCGCAATGGCCCTTAACAATTTCGGCGCAATCTATTTGCTTACCGGTGGAGGACCAACATTTTCCAATTCAAATGGAAATGCAGGAGCGACGGACATCTTGATCTCATACACCTACAAGCTCGCATTTAACTCGCAAGAAGGAAACAACTACGGACTTGCAAGCGCACTTTCGATTCTGAACTTCTTAATCGTGGGCTTGATCTCTATTTACGGGTTGAAGAAAATGAAGACAATGGAGGGGATCAATTAAATGAGATCTGTTGACTCCATTAAGAATAGAAAAATGCGCTTCTGGCTAAAAAAGGTTTTGTGGCGTCATGTAGTAGGAATTGTCGTTGCTGCCTTTGCTCTATTTCCACTGGTGTGGATGATTTCTGCTGCATTTGATGTTACGGGTCAAATCAGCACCCAACAATTGATCCCGGTTCATAAGGGATTGGACAATTTTGTCCAACTCTTTAGCAACAAGGAGAAACCTTTTGGTATCTGGTCCAAGAACTCATTGATTATTGCCATCTCCGCAGCCGGTATGCAGGTAATCATCGGTGCGCTAGCTGCTTATTCACTCAGCCGGCACAGATTTAAAGGGAGAAAACTCACCCTTACAACAATCTTGATCGTGCAAATGTTTCCCCAGTTGCTTGCTGCAACAACCCTTTTCTTGATCATCAATACTTTTGGAAGAAGCTTTGCAATCTTAGGATTAGGACATCAGCTTCCCCTAATTCTAGTTTTTGGTGGGTCTGCGTTAGGCGTAAATACTTGGATGTTGAAGAGCTTCTTTGACACCTTGCCAACTGAAATTGATGAAGCAGCAAAAATTGATGGGGCTGGACATTTTGAAATTTTCAGAAAAATTATCATTCCTTTGGCAACACCAATTTTTGTGGTCACCTTCTTGCTTTCCTTCATCGGAATAATCAACGAGTATCTAATTACTTCAGTGATTTTGGGCCTAGACGGGAAGAATATGACAGTCGCAGTTGGCTTACAGCAGTTTATTTATGGTCAATATGGAAAGAATTGGGGACCCTTCACAGCGGGTGCTTTATTGGCAACTATTCCTGTAATGACTCTCTTCATTTTCCTCCAGAAGCACCTAGTTTCAGGTCTTGTCAGTGGATCAACGAAGGGTTAATGAATAATGATTGATCTTGAGGAGTTCCAAGTACGCGGTGTCAGCGGGAGCATTAAAAAGGTTCGCATTGGAAAACGTACAGTTGACTATTGGGCTCCTAAGAACCCTGGCAAGCACATAATTGTCGCTTTTGATGGTCAGAATGTGCTGGATAAAAGAAACATTGGAATTAATCCTCACCAAAGGGCAACGTGGGAGTTGGCTCAATCAGCGGTCAGAATCGCTGAAAAGAATAACATCATTTCCCCGACAGTTATTTGTGTTTATCACACCCCTTATAACGAAGATAATTTAGGCAGACTGAAGGAGTACACCCCTAAGCGGTTTATGAGTCATTCTAATAATTGGATGATCGAAAATTATGGACTTTACAACGTTCAAGTCGATAGCTTTTTGGCTGAATTAGATGCAGACCAGCTAATTGCGGACATTACTGAAACAATCGTTCCTCAAATTACGGCACGTATTAATCAGAACATTTCACCCGAGAGCACAGCCATAATCGGCGCAAGTATGGGCGGATTAGCAGCTATTTATTCCACGATTGAGAGACCGGACTTTTTTCACACCTCACTCAGTTTTTCACCTCATTGGGTAATAGGTGGAGATCAATTGGCAAGCACAATGATGAATGAATTCCCGTTACCGGGGAAACATAAATTGTGGATGAGCCGTGGAACCAAAGGTCTTGATGCCCTTTACGAGGATTCACAAAATTTAGCTAACAAACTAATCAAAGCTCGCGGATATACAGTGAATAAGAACTTAGTCACACGCGTTTTAAATAAAGGCGCTCATTCAAACGCTACTTGGGCGCACTATGCGCCTGCGGCTTTGGATTTCTGGATGAAGGAAGGAAACTAATGAAAAGAAGAGTCGTATTTGCGGGAGACAGCATTGTTCATGGAGGGCCTTGGCAGTACTGGTTGCAGAAGCACTACGTAACAAATTTTGCTTTTCCAGGACACACAACAGAAGACTTAGATGCTCTTATTCCCGCTATCGCCTCTTCTCAACCTGAAATTCTAATCGTGATGATCGGCACCAATGATTTTGGTAAGCATCGTCTTCCTGAAGAGCAGGTAATTAAAAATATCTTGAATGTTGCGACCAAACTTAAAAGCGCATTACCTAATACCCCGATCATCTGGCACTCTCTTACTCCTCGAAGTGATGAATTTTCTCAAAGTATGCTTGTTGTAAATGCAGCGATTCATCCTGAGATGGAAAAACTGGAGCTCACATTTCATGACATTTTTCCATTGTTGAAAAATGACAAAGAGGACAAGCTTGAAATTGAGTATTGCGAAGATCCAGATACCTTCGGGCTCCACTTGAACAAATTAGGATATGAAAAATGGTTCGAATCCCTAGGCCCGCTAATTGCTGAGAAGTTAGAGTCCTAATTAGAAACTGGTAAGTTCCGCATGTGGACCGTGCAAAAGAGTTGGCTGCGATTAAACGCAAAATCGTAAAGATTGATCCTGCCTTTGCGCCTGCAATTAGAAACCTTGCGCCTTGTACCTTTGGGTTAGAAAAACCGAAAGTAACTCAATATCAATCCTTAGTTAGAGCGGTAATTGCGCAACAGGTTAGTACCGCTGCTGCGCGAACTATTTCTGGACGGTTGCAGGAAAAATGCGAGGGAACAATTACCGCTTTGAAGGTAGGCAAGCTCTCATTGAAGCAGCTGCAATCTATTGGGCTTACAGGGGCAAAGGTTCGAACAATTAGTGAGCTCACAGAGGCTTCGCTGTCGGGAGAAATCAACTTCCGGAAATTTACTCATATGTCAGATGAAGAGATCATCAAAGATTTAGTTCCGCTGTTTGGAATTGGTCGATGGACCGTAGAAATGTTCTTGATCTTCCACTTAGGTCGCCTTGATGTGTGGCCAATTGATGATCTTGCTGTGCGTCGAGGTTGGGACAACCTTCATGGAAATTCAGAGCCCATTAAGCCCAAAGCGCTGCAATTACTAGGAGAGCCATTTGCAGGAATGCGAAGTGTTGTTGCTTGGTATTGCTGGAGAGCTTCTTAACTACTGATTAACAATTGCATCATGGACATATTGAGCTAATCCACGCACGCGTCCGTCGTAATACTCTTTAAATCGCGGATCTTCGATATACATAACAGCTAGATTCTTTTGCATTTCAACTGAACAGTCGTAAAACCATTTGGTGATTGCATCTCTGTGGGCTCGAACAGCTTCCTGAGCCTTGGGGGAGTCGATGGGAAGTGAGTTACCAAATGCATAAACGAATAACTCAGTAGCCGCTTCTTGATCTACCTTGGCAGCCTCAAAATCATCCTTAGAGTACTTGGATGTTTTTGCCTGAGATTGTCGGTAAGCCTCGGTATCTCCCCAACGCTTACCGACCTCATCTTCGTATGTGTGCATGGAAATATTCTACGACCTTCTGTAATCTTTTCCCATGCGCTTCTTAATTTCTGTTATTGACACTCAAACTCGTTCGCCTCATACGCCTGAAGAGATGAAGGCGATTGATGATTTCAACGACAAGATTGAAGATGCTGGACAGCGCTTATTCGCATGCGGTATCGATTCACCTGATAAAGCGGTCGTGTTTGATTCAAGAGATGGTGCGGAGATATCAATTCCTGGCCCACATCACTCATCAGCCGAGTACTTCAGTGGTTTCTGGATTGTTAAGGTTGATTCATTGGAATCCGCGCAACAGCTGGCTGCAGAAGGATCAAAGGCTTGCAATCGAAAGGTCGAACTGCGTCCATTGTTCGGCTGAACACTGAGTTCACATACCCATTCTCGCTACTATTGACCTCTAGGGATCGGGGAGCAAGCCAATTGTTTGAAGCGATAATTCTTGGAATTGTTCAAGGACTCACCGAATTTCTACCAATCTCTTCAAGTGCCCACATTCGATTTGTGGGTGAGTTCCTCGATGGTGCAAATGATCCTGGTGCTCGTTTCACCGCAATCACCCAAATAGGTACTGAGTTAGCGGTCCTTCTGTATTTTAGAAAAGACATTGCAGCCATTCTTCGCTCGTGGTTCGGGCAAACCATTCAACGCAAAGAGCTTGTAGGTGAAGCTAAATCTCAGGCTCGAATGGGTTGGCTAATTGTCATCGGCACAATTCCAATTGTCGTTCTTGGGTATCTCGGTAGCGACGTTATTGAAAACAACCTTCGCTCACTGTGGTTGATCGCAACAACTTTGATTGTCTTTGGTGTGATCCTCGGTTTGGCAGATACATATGGAAAGAAAGTTCGCACATTAGATCAGCTATCAACTCGTCACGGCATTTTGTATGGCGCAGCTCAAGCATTGGCGCTAATGCCAGGTGTATCTCGTTCAGGTGCAACCATCGCTATGGGTCGCTTCCTTGGGTACACACGTGAAGCAGCGCTTCGCTACTCATTCTTGTTAGCTCTACCTGCGGTCTTTGGAAGTGGTTTCTATCAACTTCAGGGAGCGCTTTCATCATCTGATAATTCAAATGTCTTTTCACTCGGCGAGACCGCGGTGGCAACAGGAATTGCTTTTGTTGTTGGCTACCTAGTTATCGCATGGTTGCTTAAATTTGTTTCTACCAAGAGCTTTATGCCCTTCATCATCTATAGAGTCACACTAGGCACAGTGATTCTTATTCTCTTAGCAACGGGTGTTATTTCAGCATGAGCAAGGTTTTAGTTGATAAGCATTTGAAAGGCTTTGAAATCGGTCAACGTCAGATTCTAAATAATCTGCGTGAAATGATCGCTGAAGAACTTCCGACAGCTACCCAGGTGATCAAGTATGGGATACCCACTTTTCTGATCGAAGGGGTAGCGATTCTTGGTTTTGATGGATACAAAAAACACAACAGTTTGTTTCCCTATAGCGGCTCGACAAATATGTTGCTTGAAAAGGAGCTGGCTGGATATGAACAAACCAAAGGCTCTATTCACTTTGCTGTAGACAAGAGATTTCCGAAGCCTCTACTAAAAAAGGTTATTAAGGCGCGCATTAGTCAGATAAATGCGAGCTATCCAAAGCGCACAGGTGAGTATTTAGAGTTTTATGGAAATGGTGTTCTGAAAGCTATTGGAAAAATGAAGGCCGACAGACTCCATGGTGACTGGAAATGGTTTCGAAAAGATGGCGTGATTATGCGCTCAGGATCATTTAAGAATGGCAAGCAAGTAGGCGTATGGATTACCTACGACCAAAAAGGAAAGCCTTACAAGAAAACCAACTTCGGCTCTTAAGTCTGAGTCATTCTGACTCAAAGGTGATTCCCCTATTTCATTTCTCTTGTTGTCCACAATTATTAGGTTATGTCCGATATCGAATTGATACTTCGTAAATTATTCAGCAATGGAGTGGATTTTGAAGCGAAGTAAAATGCTTGTAGCAATTGGTCTGGTTGCCACCACAGGTATTGGTAGTCAAGTTGTTCCGATAAATGGGAATCAGCCAAAGATTAACGCTTTTGTAAATCGGAGCTTTACCGATTCCAGAGTGAATCTCCCCGATGATTGTTCAGGTCGAACCGATTATCCCCATAAATCCAAACACCAGCCTGGAAGAGTAAATGTTGTTGCAGAAACAGTTTGCCCTGGTCAGATGGTGGAAATTAGAACAACACTCACAAGACCTGGGTGGCTAATTTTCACTGAGTCGGTTACCGAGAGTAAGTCTAGTTTTGGGCGAGTTCGGCTTTCTGTTTCCATGCCGTGTAAATGGAAGCCAGGCCAGTCACCTATCGGGTACATTGTTATGTCGGTGCATTCAAGCGCTAATGGCGGTAGAGCGATCACGAGAGTTTATAGATCTGTAAAGTGTTAATGAAGGGAGGCGAAATGTCCGTCTTAGGCTGGAACGATATTCCCGATGAAGCTTTTGCGAAATACGAATTTTGGAAGTGTCCAACTTGGATTCGTGCTTTAGCAAGATTGCCAATCCTTGAAATTCTCGCCTACCCCTTAATTGTGAAAAGAGGATTTGCGACAATTTGGATTCCTGAGAATTGTTTTATTGAAGTTAAGAAATATGAATCCAAAGGCTGGAAGATCCGAGTAGGAGAACCGGATGAGCAAGAGCGTTTATTGGAAGGATCGATCGCCAAGTTAATGACCAATTCAACTTCGTTTCGTCGACCTAAAATTGCTTTCACGCGATGGGGTCGTGAATTAGCCTGGCGAAAAGCAATTCACACAGCTAATGGAACTTTGGACTTTTTGGAACGCTCAAAACTTTCCTAACCAATAGTTTTCGTGGTTCGATTGGCGAAGCATTTATCTATTGCATAGCATTGCCACGTGTTCGCACTTCATAAATTTCCACTGACTAAACCTTTAGCGGACAAATTTCGCGAAAATGTCTCTGGTTCACGAGATGGCCGTCCTGATTGGGTACTTACAATCGGTCAAGGCTCCGGTGAAGGTTTATTTGGTCCGAACAGCGCTGTGTGGCAGGTGCATGGAACCATCGCAACATTAGTTGGGGGAGTTCGAGCATTACTTTTGCAGGCTGCGCATCCTGCACCACTATCCGGAGTTGCTGAGCACTCTCGATATGAAACCGATCCTTTAGGACGTCTGGCGGGCACCACACGTTGGTTGACTGTCACAACCTTTGCCGCAGAAGAGGTCATTGCACGCGAGGCAACACGCGTTAACGCCATGCATGATCATGTGAAAGGTAATTTCACTGACAAGCATGGTCATGCACAAAGTTACAAAGCGAAAGATCCTCGCTTTTTGTTATGGGTGCACTGCGCTTTCACAGATTCTTTTTTAAAGGCACATTTGGCACTTGGATATCCGATTGATAAAGGTGCCGATGCTTATGTTGCTGAATGGAGCAAGAGCGCGATTCCACTTGGTTTGACTGATGCACCGATGTCAGTTGCGCAATTAGAGGCAACTCTGGACGACTTTAGAGCAAATGACTTAATGCATGCGCAGCGAACTGATGATGTAGTCCGATTTATTTTGAATCCACCATTCGGGGGAGCAGGTAAATTCTTATATAAAGTGATCGCAAACGCCGCAATTGCCACGCTAGATCAACGCGAATTAGATCTACTGGGGTTGAAATCTCGATCAAAGATTTGGCTAAAGATTTCACGAGTTAGCTTAGATATCTTCTTAGCAATTCTTGGGCCAGAACCACCTGCCATGCAGGTCGCTCGCGAACGTATTGCTCGTGACACAATTAACCCATGAGCAGCCAAGTTGTTGTTGAACTCTTAGAGGCTAATGATTGGCAGCGCCTTCGTTCAATTCGTTTACAGGCGCTTACTGAAAGCGGTCATGCCTTTGGCGGAACTTATGAAGTCGAGAGCACAGAGGACGAAGCAGCATGGCGTAGTAAATTTGAAAAAAATGATTTCTTGATCGCATCGGTAGATGGTGTTGATGGAGCGATGATGTACATAGAGGTTCTTAATGGGGATTTTGGAGCAACCTGTTGGATTGGCGGATGCTGGAGTGATCCACGTTTTCGCGCAAAAGGTTTAATGCGAGCTATGTTTACCTTTATCGATCAGCAGGCCAAGAATTGGAAGATTCAAGGCTTGGGAGTCTGGACCGACAATTACAGCGCAATTGCTGCTTATGAAAAACTTGGGTTTGTAAAGATGGGCGAGGACACCGAAAGTACTCGTAAGCCCGGAATGTTTTACCAGAGAATGATTCGAGAGAGTGTCGTTTAAGCGTTCTCTAATTTGTAGCCAAGACCTCGGATCGTTTGGATCAAAACTGGATTTGCTGGATCTGCCTCGATCTTGGCACGCAACCGCTTAATGTGAACATCTAAAGTCTTGGTATCTCCGTAGTAATCCCCACCCCACACACGATCAATGAGTTGAGAACGGGTTAAGACGCGGCCTGAATTTCTCATCAAAAATTCAAGCAGTTCGAACTCTTTAAGAGGCAATGCAACAGGGTTGCCATTGACAAAAACTTGGTGCTTTCCGGTGTTTAACCGGATTGGGCCAACTTCCATCAAGTCCTGATCTTGAGTAGAACCGTCATCTGGAATACCTCGACGTAGTACCGCTTTAATGCGTGCGATTAATTCACGTGATGAATATGGCTTTGTAACGTAATCATCTGCGCCAAGTTCTAGACCCACAACCTTGTCGATTTCTGCATCTTTTGCCGTCAGCATAATGATTGGTACTTGGGACTGGGTTCTAATGCTGCGGCAGACTTCGACACCTGAAACAACTGGGATCATTAAATCTAACAAAACTAGATCTGCACCTTGTGCGTTAAACATGTCTAAGGCTTGGCGACCATCCTCGGCAACCGAAATCTCAAATCCCTCTTTTGTGAGCAAGAATGCGAGTGCCTCAGAAAATGAAGCCTCATCCTCAACAATTAAGATGCGAGTCATAGCGTTATCTCCGATGTTCCTGTGTAAAGAGGCAACATAAATGTGAAGGTACTTCCCACATTTTCTGCACTCCACACCTTTATGTCTCCACCATGTTTGGAGGCGACGTGCTTAACAATAGATAGACCAAGTCCCGTTCCGCCGGTTTGGCGAGACCGCGCAGGATCCACCCGATAAAAACGTTCGAAAATTCTGGCCAGATCTTCTTCAGGAATTCCAATCCCTTGATCGGTAATTGAAATCTCAACAATTCCGTCTTTAATTCGGCTCGTGACAGCTACTTTCGTATTTTCAGGTGAGTAGTTAATTGCATTTTCAATTAAGTTCTGGATCGCCATCGTTAGTTGATCGCGATCTCCTAAGATATTTGCAGGAGATTCTTCATTATATGCAACTGTTATGCCGCGGCTGTCAGCATTGATTTGAGACTGGTCGATGGCCTCTTTGACAAGATAAGAAACTGAAACTTCTTGAGCTTCTTGCAATGGGTCTGAGTCTTGAAGTCGTGAGAGATTGATAATTTCCTGAACCAAATCTGTGAGGCGCTTTGCTTCAGATTGCATTCGTGTTGCGAACTTAACTACTGCGTCCGGCTCATCTTTTGCACCGAGAACCGCTTCGCTGAGTAAGGAAAGCGCACCAATCGGAGTCTTTAACTCATGAGAAATGTTTGCAACAAAGTCTCGGCGGACATCATGAATTCTCTGAGCTTCACTTTCATCTGAAATCAAAACAAGAACATACTGATTTTCAGTGAGTGGTAAAACATTGACAGTTAACTCGTGCTTGCCTTCGCCAATCGGTCCACGGGGCAAATCGATCCGACCGGTTTGCTTTATATTTGATCGTCTAACCACTCGCACCGTTGCTAAAAGTTCTGGATTTTCCAGCCGTCCATCTTTTAAGATTCCCAATTTATCTACGCCTGCGGTCTTAAAAAAGGCAACATCACCCGGGGCGAGAATTAAAGAGTCCCCATCAAGGTTTTCAAGGGTATGCAGGAGCAAATCTGGCACTCCGGCAGGCGCAGGTGATTGATCAACCTGACGCTTAAACCTCATATAGAAACTCTATCGGTACAAAACACGAGTTAACCTTCCGTTAACCGAATGGCTTGCTTATGTTCAGCAACTACCTCTACCTTTTACGCATGGCTCTTATTCGCTCGGCGTATCAGGATGAACTCGATGGTGTCTCTCAATCCCTCGTAGACCTTACAAACATGGTGACCGCTTCGGTAGTGAAAGCCTCTAAAGCGGTTCAATCAGCTGACCTGGCTTTGGCCGAAGAGGTCATCGCCGCCGATGTAAAGATCGATGATTTCCAACATGAATTAGATGCACGAATTATTGACATCATCGCGCGTCAGCAACCCGTCGCTTCAGATTTGCGAGCCCTGGTAACAGCGATGCGCATGAGCGCCGACCTTGAAAGAATGGGCGATTTAGCTCACCACATCGCAAAGGTTGCCCGCCTGCGCCACCCAGATCGCGCAATCCCAGAAGCCCTACTTTTGCCCTTTACCGAGATGGGCCATGTTGCTGAAAAGCTATCCATCATGGTTGCCGGAGTTATCACTACCCGCGATACCGAGATGGCTTTGCAGGTAGAAAAAGATGATGATGAGATGGATGACCTGCACAAAAAGGTGATCTCAACAATCATTAATCAGACCAGCGGATTAAGTATTGAAACCGCGATCGATCTGACCTTGCTTGGGCGCTACTACGAGCGTTACGCAGACCACGCGGTCTCCGTTGCCCGCCGTGTGTACTTCTTAGTTACCGGTACCTTCGCTTAATCTCGCCTCTACAGATCACCCCTAATAGGGTGATATTTGCTTGATTCTCAGCTGGGCAGGCCTCACCCTTAAGGAATGAGCCCAAAGGAAGTTATCACCCCATCTATTGATCGCTCACGCATCGTTGCACCCGCAGTTCCAGCCAACTTCATCTCGAGAAAACATCTTTTTCACCTCTTTGAGACAGGGCTACCGGGCGTCACAGTTGTAGCTGCACCTGCTGGATATGGAAAGAGCGCACTCGTTTCTCATTGGGCAGAGAATTCAGCCATTCCAACTGTTTGGCTCAACATTAACTCAGCTGATTCGACACAAACTTTTTTTGAACATGTACTTGCTGCAATCAGAGTGCAATTTCCCGAATTTGGTTCAGATTTTGAAAATGAACCAAGCGCAAATCCGATGTTAAATGTCAAGAAGCTAACTGAGGCTGCTGGTGAGGTAAAAGAGCCCTTTAACTTTGTTATTGATAACGGACCAACTGACAGTCTCGAAGTATCGACAGTTGCACAAGCCATGATCGATTTCTTACCCAATAATGTTCACCTAGTTATCGTTCGCAGAGTAACTCCAGCAACATCTCTTGCTCGATATGCAAGCCTTGGAAATCTCAGTTTAATCACAAGCCAGGATCTTAAGTTTTCAGAGGATGAAGTTTCTAGAGTTGCAGAGCTCAATGGTGTCGATGAGGTTGAACCGAACTCTTCTCGATTGATTGAACGGTGTGAAGGTTGGCCTGCAGCGGTTCAAATGATGACTCGATCAATAGCTCGGGGACAACAACATTCACAGTTTGAAATGAGCAGTGCTTCCAACCCACTATCAATTCTTGCACTGGAAACCTTTAATTCGCTCAATGAAGAGAATAAGTCGAAAATTTCACGACTACTGTTAATTGAAGAGTTTGATCTAGAGATCGCAGCAATTATTTTAGGCGAGGATTTTTCCGAAAGTTATGTCAACAAATTGGCAACAGATGGAATATTTGTGTCTGTCTCATCAGGAACAAGCCGTGTCTTTAGGTTCAACGAAATCGTCTATGAAGGGTTGGCTGGAGTTAAGTTAAGCGATCAAGCTGAAAGAAAGCGGATTTACGAGAAACTATCTGATCACTTCTTGCTCAAAGGTAATTCAAACAAAGCACTTGAATTCATCTTTAAATCAGAGAATTATCAACGCGCACAGATGGTCCTAGAAACCAGTATCCGCGAGATGGCCGCTATTGGTCGCGGAGATTTACTAATCAAGTGGGCGGATTTATCTGGTGATTCTTCTATGCACGGTGAGGTAATGAAGAAGACAATTAAAGTCGTAGGCCATTTAGTTAATTTAGATTTTGCCAAAGCCGAGGCTATGGCAACAGAGCTCGAGTTAATTTCGACCCAGAGCAAGGAAATTGAATTCTTAACTCAACTGACTTCAATGGTTTTCGCGCATGTGTACTTTGCCCGCGGAGAATTCACCCGTTCTCTTGAGATGATCGAGAAAGCGCTGAACCATCAATCACCAACACCATCACTTGAGAACACCGATCGGATCGCGTTACTTCGCCTAAAAGCCTCAATCAACTTTTTGTACGACCAACCTGATGAAGTTACCTCTGCGCTCAAATCTGCCCGTGCTCTGATGAGTGAGGGTATCCCCATCAACGCTCCGTATCACCTCACTTGTATGACAGCTCTTGCGTTGTGGAGCGAAGGTAGATTCTTTGAAGCTGCAGAGCATGCAGACATTGCGATTAATCAAGCGTTGCTGATTGGGTATTCATCGATCAGCGCCCCACTAGATGCTTACATGGTTCTTGCGCGCTGCCAGTTAGAGCTTTCACAGTTAGAAGAAGCGACAGAAACTTTGACATTAATAATGGAAAAAGCAGGGGATTCACAAATGTGGCCCTGGTTCTTTATGGCTGAAGGAACTCGAGCTCGAATTAACATCACCAAGGGGCAGGTCCCACAAATGATGGAGATCATTAAGCAGCAAAGAGATCGCGTAGCTAAGCTGAAATCTCCCAATGAACTTAGTTGGTTGATTGATATGACTGAAGTTTTTCTGCGCTTTACCCTTGATGATTGGGAGCGAGCGGAAGAGCTTTTGCGCCGAATGCCTAAAACTGAAATGGTTCGGCAAATTGATTTAAATGCACGTTTCAAAGCTGATCCTAAAAAAATTCCCGCGATTGTTGATGCTTTTCCAGAAAACACTCCGCGAGAGCGAGTTAATAAGTATTTGTATCAAGCCACGATCAATATCGATCATGAAAACTTAGCGTTAGCCCATCTCAATAAAGCGCTAGAGATTGGCGCTGAAGTTGGTTATCACGAGTATTTCGTCCGTCAACACCGTCTATATCCAATCATGGTGAAAGCAGCAGCCGCGCAACCCACCGTCTTTAGAGAAAGTGTGGTTCATGAAATGACTGAGCGCATTCAGGCTATGAATAGCGATACTGGCTCACTTGAAGAAAAATTGACTTCACGAGAGCTAGAAATTCTCAAGCATTTAACAACTGGCATTCCACTCAGCGCTATTGCAAAACAACTTCACATCTCTCAAAACACGATGAAGACTCATCTGCGAAACGTGTATCGAAAACTGGGGGTGGATGGCCGTCATACAGCGGTTGAAAAGGCGAGAAAACTGCTCTTAATCTAAATAAATGTAGCCGCTCTTTTATTACATGGGCTAGGGTTTCAGTCATGGGTCCGGCATTTAATCGTTTGTGGGCCGGCAGCATCATTTCAAACCTAGCTGATGGCGTTCTTATCGCCGCAGCCCCACTTCTTGCAATTACCTTGACCGATAGCACCGTATTGATCTCCATTATTGGCGCGATGGTGATGTTGCCCTGGTTGCTCTTTGCCATGCCGATAGGTGTAATGGTTGACCGTGTTGACCGTCGCTTCATTTTGGCCGGATCAAATGCCATAAGAAGCGCCGTAGTGGGAGTAGTGGCTTTAGGCATTGCAACGGGACATGTGACCATTTATTGGTTGATTTTTTCCGCCTTCATTATTGGCGTGTGTGAGGTTGCAACCGACACGACAGCTCAATCCTTGATTCCTCAAATTCTGGATAAAGAGCATTATGAAAAAGGAAACTCACGGCTCCAGATCTCAGAGACGGTCATTCAAGGGTTTATCGGGTCACCACTCAGCGGTTTCTTGTATGCGCTCGCGATTTGGTTGCCCTTTTTCATCAACAGTATCGGTTACGCGGTAGCTACTTTGTTGGCGCTGTCTATTCCTATTCAATACTTGCAAGATGTCCGAACCGAAAATTCAACGGAGAAAAAGCCGCACTTCATCGAAGATATTAAATTTGGAATTGCTTACTTGTATAACCACAAGGTTTTGCGTCGTTTAGTTTTAACAACGGCAACCATCGGTGTTTGTTACTCGATGGGTACAGCAACTATGGTTTTGTTCATCATCAAAGAGCTTGAATTAGCGCCGAAGTACTTCGGAGTTATTCTGACGATTCAAGGTGTTGGCGCGTTGTTGGGTGCGATCGTTGCCCCTAAAGCTTCGAAAAAATTTGGTCGCAGCATCATGATGACTTTAGGAATTACCTTGAGTTCAGTGGTCTTGTTACTTCAAGGCTTTGCACCAAATATTTACATCTTCGTGGCCCTTGCTACCTTCGGAGGCTTCGCAATAGCTCAGTGGAATATCTTGCTGATGGCCACCTACCAAACAGTTATTCCTAATGAACTATATGGACGCATCCATGGAACCCGACGGACATTGGTGTGGGGAATGATGCCTATTGGTTCGCTGATTGGTGGAGTTCTTGCCCACTTCAGCCTGAGACTTCCGATGTATGTTGGGGGAGTCATTGCCTCTGTCATCGCAATTAGCTCCATCAAATTCTTCTTAAGCGTTGCCGGCACAGCCCCAGCCCCAGCCGCTAAGTAGCCCCAGCCTCACCCCTTTCTAAGCCAATGGTTATCTAGGCGTTATAAATCCACGCTCATGCAAATGGTTCGCCTGTTGCCTCTGTGGGCGTGCTACGGCAAACTTCATCCACCGAAAGCGCCTATGGGGTGGTCGACTCTCCACAGACGCTTTTCTTTAACCCTCAAGGAGGAACTATGAAGTTCACACGTAGCGCAAAGTTTGCGCTCGCAACAGCAGCATCAGCGGCGTTGGCATTTACATTGCTAACACCTGCACAGGCTGCAACTCGTTCAACGGTTATCTTGCATGAGACAAACTCAATTACAGGTTTGAACTGCAGCCTTTCGGCTACAAACTCAACAACTTGTTCTGCAGTTTCATACCTACAAGGTGCTGGCTTCAACTATTACAACAACAAGAAAGAGCTTGTAAAGAACACAGTATTTGGTTCATACAAGGTTGTTAAGAACACAGCTACAGATTTCCGTACACAGTGGACAGTTAACCCTGGCCGCGTATGGTCAGATGGAACTCCAATCACAGGTGAAGACCTACTTCTTTCACACGTACTAAGCAGCAATGCGTATTCAATCGCTGCAGGTTTGGGTGATCCAGAAGGAAAGGATGCTCCTGCATTCAATGGTCTTGGATACTCAGGTGTTTACGATGCAAACATCGTTGGCGAGCCAACACTTTCAGCAGACAAGATGACAGTGACTCTTCGATTCAAGAAGAGAATTGCTAACTGGGATCTATATGGTCCAGGACCATCACCAGTTCACACTCTTGTGTTGATGGCTGAAGGCAAGGACAAGCTTGGAACTGTTGCAGAGAACGAGGCAGCTCGTGATCGCTTCGTAAAGGCATTCAAGGACCAGGACACAGCTCTTCTGAAGAAGATGGGTAAGGTCTGGACTGATGACTACACAATTACAACTGTTAACGACAAGACAAATCCACTACTTCTAGTAGGTAACGGTGGATTCCAGATCGATAGCGCAGTCGCAAAGACATCTGTGACATTAAAGAAGAACCCTAAGTACAACTCAGGACCTGCTCTAAGCGGTTCAATCGATACAGTTGTATTCAAGTTCATCGGTGATGGAACAGCTGCTGCACAGGCACTTGCTAACGGCGAGCTCGATATCTACTCAGGTCAGGCAACTGCTGACGGTGTAGCAAAGCTCAAGGCGATTAAGAACGTTAACGTTGTTGGTAAGGATGAAGTTGCTTACGAGCACTGGGATCTTCACTACGACACAGCTCCAGATGAGGCCCCATACACAGGTTTGTTCTCTGTGAAGGATGGCGCTAAGTCAAAGGCACTTCGTCAAGCATTCTTGCTTGCTCTTCCACGTAACGAAATGATGGAGAAGTTAATTGCACCAATTAATGGTGAAACAGAGCCAATTCGTTCAACATGGTTAGCTCCAGGATCTGCTGCATACGACAAGTTGGTTGCAGCTAATGGCTCAGCTTTCTACTCACGTGGAACACAAGAGTCACGTAACAAGTCCGCCCTTGCTTTGGTGAAGAAGTACTATCCAAATGCATTGAAGAGCCCACTAAAGGTTCGTGTGCTTGTTCCAGGTAACAACCCACGTCGTGCATCAGAGTTCGCTCTTGCAAAGGCAAACATGGCAAAGGTTGGATTCGATCTAGTTGGAGATGTTCGTACCGACTGGCCTGCAAAGCTAGGTAACTCAGATTACGACGCTTACTTCTTCGCATGGGTTGCATCATCTGTAACACAGCGTCAGTCAGCTGAAGTATTTGACACCAATGGTGGTAACAACATCCTTGGTTATAGCAACAAGGCAGTTGATGCAATCATCGCAACATTGGATACTCCAATGTCAGAGTCTGCTTTGGTAAACAAGTACATTCAGATCGAGCGTCTTACTAACGCTGATGCAATAACTCTTGGTGTGTTTATTCACCCTGGTGTTGTTGCAGTTAACAAGGATCTAAAGAATGTAAAGCCAGGCCCACTATCTCCAACAATGGTTTGGAACTACTGGGAGTGGACATACTAAGGATTTAAACCCTTAGTAAGCGTTACTTAATCAGTCCATTGGACGCTCGGAGAACACTCTCCGAGCGTCCTTTGGCTGTATAGTCGGGCAATAATTTCAATGTTGATTTAAACCGAGGGGACACAAAAACAATGGCAGCCTTTATTCTTAGACGGCTTGGTGTCTTAGGTGTCATCCTCTTTGGTTCAAGTTTTATTCTTTATAACGTAGCTGCAATCTCAGGTGATCCGACGGCAGATCTTCGCCTGAGCACCGATCCCAACCGTGACTTTCTCATTGCATCTTTAACCCGCGAACTTCAATTAGATGTTCCACCGCCATTGCGTTACTTCCTCTGGCTCAAAGGTGTACTGGGTGTTTTTGTTGGAAATCCAAACTTTGGAATGGGCCGCGATGGATCAGCGGTTATTGATTCACTTGCACTAGCCCTGCCAGTCACATTGCGACTTGTTGCAGCGGCAACATTACTTGCAGCGATTCTCGGAATCATGATCGGTATCGTTACAGCGCTTCGCCAGTACAGCCGCTTTGACTACTCAATGACTTTTATCGCTTTCTTGCTCTTCTCTCTTCCAGTGTTCTGGGTTGCTGTACTTCTGAAGGAGTACCTAGCGATCTCATTCAATAACTTTTTACGCGAACCACAAATCCCAATGAATTGGATTATTGGAATTGGTCTTGTGAGTGGTTTGTTCTGGGCCTCTGTTATCGGTGGCTCAAGAAAGACCTTCTGGACTTCTTACGCGATTGCCTTTGTTGGATCAAGCTCATTAGTTGCAATTTTAGGAGCTACTGGTTGGTTGCTTAACCCATCATTGGGACCAATCGTTGTCCTCCTTCTTTCAATTGGAATTGCTTTTGGTGTCACCCAACTGTCAGTTGGACTTATTAATAAGGCAGCGCTCCGTGCTTCGTTAACGATGGCAGGTCTGTCTGTTGTGGCTTTCTACCCCGTTAACTGGGTCTTTGATAGCCACCCAGGATCACTTAGCGTCTTTTTGATGGCATGTGTTTTGATCACAACAGCGGTTTTTGTTGGATTAGCATTTTCAAAGGTTGATCGTGCCCCAATTGTTCGTACAACCATCATTACCGCGATCCTTTCTGCAAGTCTTGTCATTATTGATAAGTACATGCAAACCTGGAAGCCATACATGGAGACGGATGCGATCAACTATCGTCCAGTCCCAACTGTTGGCCAGCGAAATGACCTGCTCGATACCAGCGATTTCTGGATTTCAAGCCTGGATGTTGTTACCCACTTATTCTTGCCAACGTTAGCTCTGACTTTGATCGGCTTTGCTGGATACATTCGTTTCGCTCGCGGAACACTGCTTGAGGTTCTCAATCAGGATTACATTCGTACCGCACGTGCTAAAGGTTTATCTGAGCGCACAGTGATTATGCGCCACGCATTCCGAAACACAATGATTCCAATGGCTACTATCTTGGTAGCAGATTTTGCCGGAGTTGTTGGTGGCGCATTTATCACCGAGAGCGTCTTTGCTTGGTCAGGTATGGGAACTTTGGCGCTCCAAGGTATTCGCGGCCAAGACCTTAATCTTTTGATGGGTGTCTTCTTCATTACAGCAACTATGGCGGTCTTAGCTAACTTCGCCGCAGATTTACTGTATTCAGCCTTAGACCCTCGTATTCGAGTAGGAAGTGGTGCATAACGATGGCACGCAAATCAAAAGCTAGCGTTGAATCCACCGAAGTTCTATCCGGTGAAAACGCAATCCAAAACAAAGAGATCGAAGGCTTAAGCCAAGGTCAGATTGTTCGCAAGCGTTTCTTCCGTCACCGTGCCGCGGTGATTTCACTTGTCACTTTGATTGCAATTGTTGTTATGGCATTTACCGCATTAGATTTCAGATTATTTGGAGTTTGGCGTGTTCCAGGTTGGTGGCGCTGGACACCTGAAGATCTACCAGAGCTACGTTTTGGCGATTGTCCAAATGACACTGTTGGCTGTCCAACAATCTCGTTCTTGCCTAAGTTTCTAGGTGGTCAAGGCATTGGATTAGGTACACACCCATTTGGTCAGGATGACATTGGTCGCGACTTCTTCGCCCTCGTGATGAAGGGAACTCAACGTTCAATCTCCGTGATGGTGATCATCGGCGGAATCGGTGCCACCCTTGGTGTAATCGTTGGTTCAATCGCTGGTTTCTATCGTGGCCGCGTGGATGCAATCCTGATGCGCTTTGTAGATTTCATGATCACAATTCCTGTAATCATCATCGGATCAGTTATCGGTTACCGCTACGGAAACCTTGGAGCTACATTCCTAGCGTTATTACTTGGTTTATTTGCATGGACCGGTCTTTCACGTTTAGTGCGCGGAGAGTTCTTATCTCTTCGTGAACGTGAGTTTGTCGATGCTGCCCGTGTTGCTGGTGCAACCAATAAACGCATTATCTTTAAGCACATCCTGCCTAACGCAGTGGGTGTCATCATCGTTTCCGTGACCCTGTTGCTTTCAGGTGCAATCTTGCTTGAAACAGCTCTTAGCTACATCGGCTTTGGTGTTGTTCCACCAGATGTTTCATTGGGACTTTTGATTAGCCAGTACCAGGACTCATTTACAACCCGTCCATGGCTCTTCTGGTACCCAGGTCTATTTATTATCTCTATCGCTTTGAGTATTAACTTTATTGGCGATGGTTTGCGCGATGCCTTTGACCCACGTCAACGTCGTCGAATCTCTAAGAAAGAGCGCCAAGATTCAGCAACAGCTAAGAAGTTGGCACAGGCTAATGATTAATTCTCTAGATAAAGACAGCTGCTGCCCCGAGCAGGATCAATGCTGCGAGAATGTAGAAGCCGGTGTTATCGGTAATGATTTCAAACTCGCTGGCAGCACCGGGAATGAAGTTCTTCTTTCTGATCTTGGCCATGTAAGCGCAGACTCCCGAATCACTTTTAAGCGAGTCACCCACACGACGCGGAGCATCAGCACCGGGAAGAAGATCAGTACTGTGCATTCTTCGACTGTGTCGACCACTCGGAGCTGGAGCGGCCCAAGCGTAGAAACTCTCGCCTCTAATCTGGATGGACATGCTGTACTTGGTTTCGATCTCCTCAACCAGATCCCACGTAGCGGTGATCTCTTTGGTTGGGTTAATAATCTTGATGCCCTCATCGAAGAGAAGAACATAGGGCTTAAGGAAGAGCAGGTAAGAACCGAAAGCACCTGCGCCGCAAATACCTATGGTGAGCAGAACATCGCCACCGAAGAAAAGGGTTTGAACAATAAAGCCGACAAAGAAGGCGATAAGAATCCAGCCGCTAGCGATTGCGCTTCCGGGTCTGAACTTTTCACTATTAGTCATTCAGCAAGTTTCTCACAGATGGGGTCAACCAAATGAGTAAGCCAGTCTTAGAGATCAAGGATTTTAATGTTGATTTCTGGGTAGATGGAGTTTGGTACCCAGCTGTTATCGGCATGAACCTTTCGCTAGAGCCAGGAAAGGTAACCGCGATTGTTGGTGAATCCGGTTCAGGTAAGTCAACAACAGCTCTTGGTTTGATGTCGCTACTGGCATCAAATGCTCGCATGTCTGGATCTGTAAAGGTTAAGGATCAAGAGATGCTTAACGCTAAGGCGATTACTCTTCGCAAGTTCCGCGGTAAAGAGGTTGCGTATATTTTCCAGGAGCCGATGACCGCTCTGAACCCTATCTACACAATCGGATTCCAGATTATGGAAACCCTTCGTAACCACTTTGATATGGGTCCAAAAGAGGCACATGCACGTGCATTAGAGCTCATCACTATGGTGGATATTCCAGATCCAGAAAAATCAATTGAAAAGTACCCACACCAACTTTCAGGTGGACAGCGTCAACGCGCAATGATCGCGCAAGCACTTGCGTGTGATCCAGGTTTACTAGTTGCGGATGAGCCAACAACAGCGCTGGATGTAACTGTTCAGGCTGAAATCCTCGATTTAATGCGTGGATTAAAGGACAAGCTCAACTCCGCAATTCTTTTGATTACCCACGACATGGGTGTAGTTGCAGATATGGCTGACCAGATCCTTGTTATGAAGGATGGAATCACAGTTGAGACTGGAACAGCAGATCAAATCTTTAACAAGCCAGCTCATCCTTACACCCAACAACTTTTGGGTTCTGTGCCAAAGCTTGGATCATCAAAGAAGCGCGAACTTCCTTACAAGGAAAGTGCAAAGCCAGCACCTGTATTGAAGTTGGAAAATGTCACCATTGAATATCCAAAGCGTGGACGAATCCCAGCATTTGTTGCAGCTAAGAACATCAATCTCGAGATCTACCCAGGTGAAATCTTGGGACTCGTAGGTGAATCAGGTTCAGGTAAGACAACTGTTGGTCGTGCATCAATTGGATTGCTTCCAATCAAGGAAGGTTCGCTCGAGATTGTTGGCAAGGACATTAGCCATGCAACTCAGAAGGAGCTCTTTGCAATCCGTCGTCACACCGGAATTGTTTTCCAAGATCCAGCATCTTCACTCAACCCTCGTCTTCCAATCGGTGAATCAATTGGTGAGCCATTGTTCTTGGCAGGTTTAGCAAAGGGTGCCGATCTTGCACACAAGGTTGAGGATCTTTTGGATCAAGTAGAGCTTCCACGCAGTTACCGAAACCGTTACCCACATGAGCTTTCAGGTGGACAGCGTCAGCGCGTAGGTATTGCACGTGCACTTGCACTTACTCCAGATCTTTTGATCGCTGATGAACCAACATCTGCGTTGGATGTTTCTGTTCAAGCTCGTTTCCTCGAGCTTTTGCAAGAGCTTCAGGGCAAGTTGAACTTTGCATGTTTGTTCATCTCTCACGACTTAGCTGTTGTTGACATCCTGTCGCACCGAATTGCTGTGATGCAAAATGGTTTGATTGTTGAAGTTGGCGATCGTGACCAGATCCTGAAAAACCCTAAAAACGATTACACCAAGCGCCTTATTTCAGCTGTTCCTGTTCCAGATCCAAAGGAGCAGAAGATTCGTCGCGAGGCTCGTTTGGCTCTTAAGAAGTAATTTCGATGGATCTAGACCTTTTAGTTTTTGGTCTTGACCTTGTTTCAACCTTTGCCTTTGCATTGGTGGGAGCACGAGTGGCCGCAAGTAAGGGTTTAGATTTTGGTGGCATTCTTTTCATCGCAGCGATCGCATCAATTTCTGGTGGAACTTTGCGAAACCTGTTTATGGGCGAGCAACCACCATGGATTCAATACCCCTGGTTATTCCTGCCCATCATTGCTGCATTTTTAATTACCGTAGCAATGGGTAAGACCCAAGATGTTGGCCGCCTTGCTTTGTCTCTGGATACTTTGGGGCTGGCGGTTGCAACGGTTTCAAGTGTTCAATTCGCACTTTCGAACAATGCGCCATTAGTTGCAGCTGCTGTTCTTGGATTAGTCGGTGCGGTATCGGGCGGTTTGTTCCGCGACATCATGTGCCAGACAGAGCCCGTGCTTCTTCACCGCGAAACTATTGGAACCGCGTGTTTATCAGGTGCGGTTGTCTACTTAGCCCTTGACGCCCTTGACCTCAATGAAGCTGTTGTCGTGGCGATTGCCGGCCTTGTGGTGGTTCTGGTCCGCGAGCTTTCAATCAAGTACAACTGGAATCTGCCTAAGGTTGTAAAAAACCCTTAATCTCTGGCTTGTCCGCTGCGGTGCAGGTATCGGCCCAAAAAATCCGCCTTCATGTCAGCAAAGTTTCCATCAAGAAGTGCCTGGCGCATCTGATCAACTAATCGAACAATAAATCTTTCATTGTGAATCGTTGCTAAGGTCGCAGAAAGGATTTCTTTTCCGCGGAATACATGGTGCATATAAGCCCTTGTGTAGTGCGTACAGGTGTAACAGTCACATTCGCTATCAAGGGGCGTGAAATCCCTCTTAAAACGGCTGTTAGACAGGTTAAAACGCCCCTCCATCGTGTACACAGCGCTGGTTCGTGCAATTCTGCTCGCTAATACGCAATCAAAGGTGTCACAACCATTTTCAACGCCAACAAAGAGATCTTCCGGCGCCCCAATTCCTAATAGGTGACGCGGTTTGTTCTCCGGCAAGGTTTCGTTGACCCAGGAAACTATTGTTCCAAGCTGCCCCTTGTCCAAAGCCCCGCCGATTCCAAAGCCATCAAAGGATTGGCCATTGGATTCCATCGAACCCAGATCTGTCGCCGCTTTTTTCCGAAGATCCTCATATTGAGCACCCTGGATAACGCCGAACAATGCTTGGTAGGGCTTGCCCACTCGCTCTTGCGTCAATCGCTTATGTTCATCCAGGCAACGAATCGCCCAGGCGTAGGTGCGATCCATCGCAAGCTCTTGATAGGGACGGGTGTTGTGCAAGGTGGTGCACTCATCAAAGGCGAACATGATGTCGGCACCGATTTGATGTTGCACCTGCATAGAAACTTCGGGTGTAAATCGATGCATTGATCCATCAAGATGACTCTTGAAAGTCACGCCCTCATCATCGACATGGGCTAAGCGATCCTTGTTACCAGCGATCACATCATCATGTCGTGTTGTCTGTGCATCCATCGCCAAAACTTTTTTAAATCCAACACCTAATGACAAAACCTGAAAGCCACCAGAGTCGGTAAATGTTGGCCCCGGCCAATTCATGAATTTCGCTAGCCCACCAGCCTCATCCAATACATCAGAGCCTGGTTGTAAGTACAGGTGATAAGCATTGGACAGCAAAGCTTGTGCACCTAAATCCTTCATGGATTCTGGCAGCACTGATTTAACCGTTGCCTTTGTTCCTACCGGAATAAAGGCTGGGGTTTGAATCGGCCCATGTGGGGTATTGATAGTTCCAACACGTGCCAGCGAATTACTGTCGGCGTGCTGGATATCAAATGAAAAACTCAAAGTATTACCAAATCTGAACTCGAGCTTGTTCATCAAGCCATAGGGCATCATTTTCAGTAACGCCAAATGCTTCATAGAACGGAGTGAAGTTCTTTACGATTTGATTGCAGCGGAATTCTGCAGGTGAGTGCGGATCAGTTGCGATACGACGGCGCATCTCTTCTGGGCGAACCTTTGCGCGCCACACCTGTGCCCATGACAACATCAAACGCTGTTCGCCAGAAAGGCCTTCAATGACAGGGGATGGCTTTCCACCCAATGAAATTTGATACGCCTTGTAAGCGATTGTGAGGCCGCCAAGATCACCGATGTTTTCACCGATAGTAAGAGCACCGTTCACATTTACATCCGGTGCTTCCTCTGGCTTCAAGGCATCGTATTGAGCGATTAACGCCTTCGTGCGCTCCTCAAATGCTGCCCGATCTGAATCTGTCCACCAGTTATTAAGCGCTCCATCACCGTCGTACTTAGAGCCTTGATCATCAAATCCATGGCCGATTTCATGGCCGATAACCGCGCCGATTCCGCCGTAGTTCACCGCGTCATCATGATCTAAACCAAAAAATGGTGGCTGCAAGATTGCCGCCGGGAAAACGATCTCATTCATGACCGGGTTGTAATAGGCGTTAACGGTTTGAGGAGCCATATGCCATTCATCGCGATCAACAGGCTTTCCGATTTTCGAAAGTTCATGATCTCGTTGGAACTTAATAACCCGACCTACATTGCCGTATAGATCATCAGGGGTTGTCTGCAATGCGCTGTAATCACGCCACTTATCTGGGTAGCCAATCTTGGGACGGAACTTGCCTAACTTTTCTAACGCCTTCACCTTGGTGTCAGGGCTCATCCAGGCAAGTTCATTAATGCTGACGCGGTAGGCCTCGATTAAGTTAGCAACAAGCTTTTCCATGCGGGCCTTGGCCTCTGCCGGAAAGTACTTTTGGACATAGACCTTTCCAACAGCTTCGCCCAGTGATCCTTCGATCATGGAAACAGCACGCTTCCAGCGCTCGCGAAGTTCTGGTGTTCCAGACAATGTCTTTCCGAAGAAGGCAAAGTTTTCATTGACTAGTTCATCTGAAAGATAAGGAGCAGCCCCACTGATGATGTGCCACTTCATCCATGCCTTCCAGGCTTCAGGATCAAAGGCGGCCAAGATTGAATTGAGCCCTTCGAAAAATGATGGCTGCTGGACGATGACAGAGTCCAAAACAACGGCCGGGATTTCACCATCAGTTAAGTACAGCTTCCAATCAAAGGCTGACATCAAAGTGGTTACTTCAGCTCGGGTCATCTTGTTGTAGGTCAGGGTCGCATCGCGATCCTTGACCTGGTCCCAATGATGGCTAGCGATGCTGGTTTCAAGGGCCATGACCTTGGCCGCTAAATCTGCACCATTGGCAACACCTGCCAACGCAAACATCTTTGCAACATGGGCCACATAAGCGGTGCGAATATCTGCATACTTTTCATCGCGGTAGTACGCCTCGTCAGGCAATGAAATTCCGCCTTGCTGCAGATACATGATGTTGCTTGATGCATCCTTCATGTCGGCATAGATAAAGGTTCCAAAAATTCCTGACAATCCACGGGCTTCTAGCTTTGAAAGAGTTGAGGTGAAATCCTTCAGCGAGGTAATGGAATCAACCTCAGCTAACTCGCCAGCGATAGGGGAGCAGCCCTTTGCATTGACCGCATCTGCTGCCATAAAGGAGGCGTAGATATTGCTGATCTTTGTGGCCTCATCAGAACCTGTTGCACTTTCGATGATTTCTCGAACACGAGCCTCTGATTGGATTCGAAGGGTGACGAAGGCACCATCGGTTGCTCGGTCGGCGGGGATGACCGCGGTCTTGAGCCACTGGCCATTGAAGTGACGGTAGAGATCATCCTGTGGTCGAACAGATGAATCCTTATGTGTGAAATCCAAACCAGCTTTACTCAAACTCACAAAGTGCTCCTTTTTAAATGGTTATAAAAGTAGTTGAAGCTTCAACCTTTGCCGTAGACTGCACTCATGGCACGTGAAAACGCTACCGCACCTAGGTGGCTCAACCCCACTGAAATGAAGGCTTGGCGTCGCTACATCATCGCTAGCCGCCGCCTTCTTGAGGCGCTCGATACCGATCTAGATGCCCATGATTTATCGATGCCAGATTATGAAATCCTGGTTCAACTCAGCGATGCTCCAGATCGCAGTATGAGAATGAGTGAACTAGCTGCCAACGCCTTGTTATCCCGCTCCCGTTTATCCCACCGAATGAAGGTGATGGAGAAAGAGGGCTGGGTTCGCCGAGAGCCATGCCCAGGTGACAAAAGAGGGTACTTCGCGGTGATGACCCCTAAG
>Ga0208787_1000098_pt1 | contig 40284 bp, 66 predicted proteins | sample Wag4_2014_7_11_FD_187362 | JGI IMG/M metagenome (GOLD analysis project Ga0208787, IMG submission 187362) | Fresh water microbial communities from Ohio, USA - Utica-2 Time Series HT 2014_7_11 (SPAdes) (version 2) | ecosystem: Environmental > Aquatic > Freshwater > Water tank | place: USA: Ohio...
GCATTAAACGAATATATAAATAAATTTAATACTGAGAACGATAAAGTTTTCACATGGTTTATAGGTAATTAATATGGCAGGAATAAAAGATTATAGTACAACCGCAGCGAATAACACTACAATAGGAAGTATTAATACAGCAGAAGGTATGTTGCCTTCTAATATTAATAACTGTTTTAGAGGTTTAGGTGCTGAGATTAGAGAATGGTATAACGATTCTCAATGGGTTATTTATGGTGATGGAGATAATGGTTTTACTATTACTTACGCATCTGCAACTTCATTCACAGTATCAGGTGTAGATGTTACAAATTTTTATCATGTTGGTCGTAGAGTAAAAGCTGTAGGTTCTTCTACTGGAACTATTTATGGAACTATTGCTACAACTACATTTTCAACTAATACAACTGTTACAGTAACTTGGGATAGTGGATCATTATCAAATGAATCAATTACAATTTATGTTGCAGCACTTTCTAAAACAAATGATTCAATTCCTGAATTAGTAATCACTAATGCTAAAGTCGCAACAGGAGCTGCAATTGACGCAATTAAAATTGGCGGTGGTGCAGTATCTAATTTAGAATTTTCATATCTTGATGGAGTTACATCTGCAATACAAACACAAATAGATGCTAAACAAGCTACAATAACAGGAGCTGCTACAACTGTAGTAACATCTGACTTAACTGCTAGTAGAGCTGCTATATCCAATTCATCTGGAAAGATTGCTGTATCAACAGTAACAGATACTGAACTAGGTTATGTATCAGGAGTAACAAGTGCTATTCAAACGCAACTTGGAACAAAGTTAACAGCTTCAAATAATTTATCTGATGTATCTTCTACATCTACTGCTAGAACTAATTTAGGTTTAGCTATTGGTACAAACGTACAAGCATATGATGCTGAACTAGCTGCAATCGCTGGATTAACTTCTGCCGCTGATAAAGGTATTCAATTTACAGGATCAGGAACAGCTGCAGTATTTGATTTAACAACTGCTGGTAAAGCATTACTTGATGATGCTGATGCTACAACTCAAAGAACAACATTAGGATTAGGAACTATAGCAACTCAAAATGCTAACAACGTAGCTTTAACTGGTGGAACAATTACAGGATTAGGTGATCCGTCATCTTCTTCTGAAGCTGCTACTAAAAATTATGTTGATAATTTAGTTACTGGTCTTAGAACAAGAGTTATTGCAAGAGTTGCTTCTACTGCAAATGTTAATATTTCTACAGGATTAGAAAATGGTGATGTATTAGATGGTGTTACATTAGCAACAGGAAATAGAGTTTTATTAAAAGATCAATCTACTGCATCTCAAAATGGTTTATATATTGTTGTTGCTTCAGGAGCTGCTTCAAGAGATACAGAATTTGATATAATATCAGAAATTGCTGGACAGTTAATTTTAGTATCAGAAGGTACTACTCATGCTGATGATTTGTTTTTATGTACTACAGACACAAGTGCTACACTTGGTTCTAGTGCAATTTCATACACACAAGTATTTCCAAGTTCAGGTGGTACAGTAACATCTGTAGCAGTAGCTGATTCAGGATCTTCAGAATTTACAGTAACAGGAAGTCCAATAACTTCTTCTGGTACAATATCACTTGCAGTTAATTCAATTGCTGCAACTAAGATTGGAACAGGTACAGTAGATAATACAGAATTTGGTTATTTGAATGGTGTAACTTCAGCTATTCAAACTCAAATAGATAGTAAAGCAAGTAATGGTTTTGCGATTGCTATGTCAATTGCCTTGTAGGTACTTGCATTATAATATAAACTAATATAGGAAATAAAATATGGCACAAAATTTTAGAAGATACACAAACAATAACGTAGGCACATCTGCTGTTACATCTTTCACAGCTAACTCATACGATACAGTAGTTGGAATATCTATTGCTAATATAACAGGTTCTGCAGTTAATGCAGATGTTTATATTAACGATGGAACGAATGATATTTATTTAGTAAAATCTGCACCAATCCCTTCAGGTTCAGCATTACAAGTTTTAGATGGTGGAGCTAAGTTTGTTTTACAATCTGGCGATGCTTTAAAAATACAATCTGATACTGCAAGTTCATTAGATGTTTGGGTTTCAGCAGTTGACGATATAAGTTCATAATAGGATTATATTAATGGGTTACTTAGGATATAAACCAGCTGATAAACCTTTAACAGCTGCGGATATAACAGATAGCATTATAACATCTGCAAAGATTGTAGATGGTACTATTGTTAATGCAGACATTAATGCATCTTCAGCAATAGCAATATCAAAAATTGCAGCAACTGGAACTTCTAATCAAGTATTAAGAATGAATAGTGGTGCAACTGCATTAGAGTTTGCAACTCCAGCTGCTGGTGGTGCTTTTAAATTAGTTACAAGAACAGCAATTACATCAGATGTATCTTCGGTTTCATTTACAGGATTAACTGCAAATGTAATTCATCATTTTCAATTAAACGCAATAGATAGTGTGGCTAATGCTGGAGAAGATTTACTTTTAAGAGTTTCAACAAATGGTGGAAGTAGTTATCAAACATCAGGATATTATAATTCTTTATGGCAACATTATTCTTCTGGTTCTACAAATAATCAAACAAAAACAGATTCTTTAATAAGTTTAAATGATGGAATGACTGATAGTGGAACTGAAGAAGGAGTTAATGGTTTTGTTTATATATATAATATTGGAAATTCAGCTCAAAAAGTTATGGCAGTTGGTAATACTGTTTCAGTTGCAGATGCGAATTATTTAAGAAGTAATCACATGGGTGGAATTTATGATACTGCTGGTAGCGTAACAGCAGTACAATTTTTATTTGATACAGGAAATATCTCAGGAAGCACAAAAGCATTTATAACTCACTATGAACAGGTAATAATATAATGAAAAAAATTGTTAATGGTATTGAAATAGAATTAACTCAAGAAGAAATTTCTCAAAGACAAATTGACGAAGAAAAAGCAGAACAAGACAGATTAGCTAGAATTGTTAAAAAAGAAACAGAACTTGCCAACAAACAATCAGCACTAAACAAACTTAAAGCATTAGGTTTGAATGAAGCTGAGATTAACTCAATACTGGGGAAATAGTATGCTGCATTTATGCTTAATACTATATTTTAAATACATGCTATCTTTAGATTTCATAGTTAAATTTTTTGTGATACTAAATAACAACCAAGTTAAAAAAATTTAAGTATGCCACTAACAAGAATAAAATCACTAGGAATAACTGATGGCACAATAGTTAATGCCGATATTAATGCTAGTGCTGCTATAGCTACATCTAAGTTTGGTGCTGGTTCTGTATTGCAAGTTGTATCAACTAATAAAACAGATACATTTACAACAACATCTACTTCATACACAGATATAACAGGAATGTCAGCTTCAATTACTCCTTCATCTACTAGTAATAAAATTTTAGTTTTAGTAGAAATAAATGGTGGTGCTTTAGACCAAGCATATATTAAGTTAGTAAGAACTTCTACTGATATAAATGTTGGTGCTGCAGCTGGAAGTAGAACTTTAGCTTCAGGTGGTGATATGTATAATTTAGGAACTTCTGGTACAATAAGATGTACTCATTTATCATTTTTAGATAGTCCAAGCACAACATCTAGCACAACATATAAAATTCAAGGAAGAATTATTTCAGCAACTACATTTGCTATTAATCGTTCAACAAATGATGGTGATAGTTCTAATTTAGCAAGAACAGCTTCTAATATTACTTTAATTGAAATAAAAGGTTAATATGACTGATATAATTAAATCAATACTTGCAATTAATCCTAATGCACAAGTTAGTGTTAATGATGAAGATATAAATCAAATAACTTGGTTTAATGGAACTACACCAATTCCTGCAAATGAAATACTTGCTAAGCAACAAGAACTAATTACAGAATATAATTCTAATAAATACCAAAGAGATAGAGCCAAAGACTATCCTTCAATACAAGAGCAACTTGATATGCAGTATTGGGATAAGATTAATGGCACTAATAAATGGCAACAAGCCATCAACGCAGTTAAACAGAAATATCCAAAATAATTTATGTTTATTGAAAACAAATATAAAGTTTGGCATGATAAGATAATTGCTAGAGCTAAGAACAGAACATTAGAAGGATATAAAGAAGTTCACCATATCATTCCTAAAAGCTGTGGTGGTTCAAATGATAAAGATAACCTTGTAGCTTTAACAGCTAGAGAGCATTACATAATTCACATGCTTTTGCCATTCTGCGTAACTAAAAAATATAGATTTAAAATGATTAAAGGTTTTCTTTATATGAATGTAAAACCAAAAAGCACACAAAGATTTTATAAAATTAATTCAAGAATGTATCAAAAGTTTAGAATTGAATATGGTATTTTACATACAGGATTTAAACATACTGAAGAAACAAAAATGAAAATGAGAGGAAAGAAACTTTCAGCAGAAACTAAAGCAAAGATTAAATATGCTAGACAGTTTCAAGTTTATTCAGATAAGCAAAGAAAAAGATATAGTGAAATATATTCTAATTCAATTTGGGTTAATAAAGATAATAAATCTAAAAGAATACAAAAAGAATTAAAGCAAGAATATTTGAATAATGGATATAAACTTGGTAGAGATATGTCTTACATGACTAAAGAATTAAAAAATATATATTCACAAAAAACAAAAGCATATTGGGAAAGGAGAGTAGCATAGTTGTCATATATTGGACGTACTCCCATTGTAGGAAACTTTGTAAAGCTAGATACAATTACTACATCTGCTACAGCTACATACAATTTATTAAATGGTGGAGTTTCTTATTACCCACAATCTGCAAACAACTGCATCGTATCTTTAAATGGTGTTATTCAATCGCCAACTTCAGCTTATACAATATCAGGTTCAACAATCGTATTCTCAGATGCTTTAACTTCATCTGATACAATAGATTTTATTTTAGTATTAGGAGATGTATTAAATTTAGGTACACCTTCTGATAATACTGTATCTTTAGCTAAACTAACTGCTACTGGAACTAAAGATGCTACAACCTTACTAAAAGGTAATAATACTTTTGGACTTGTAACACCAAATAATATTTCAACTGATAATGCACAATTAAGATTTATGGCGGCAACTACTTCAACAACAACCTTGACAACACAAAATGTTTTTTACAAAACAACTTGGAATCAACAATTAATAGATAATTTTAATGAATTTGATCCAACTACTAATTATAGATTTACAGCAAGTGAAGCTGGTACTTATCTTTTTAATTGTTTTTGTTCTTTCAGATTAAATAGCGATCAAGATATAGCATTTTTAGCATATTATAAAAATGGTAGTGCATCATCAAACACAGATGTTTATAAATCAATTATAGGTTCTGCTGATGGTGAATGTTATATGGCTACAGCATATAAAGTTACCTTGGCTGCTACTGATTATATAGAAATATTTGCAAAATGGACTTCATTAGGTTCTAGTAGAGAATTCAATAATGGTGCTATTGGTGGAGAAGCCATTTGGACAGGTTGGAAAATAGCATAAATTATGAAAAATATAGATATTAAAATAAAACTATACACAAACAAGGAAGTAAATTTTTCTAAAGATGTACTATTACAAGACAATTTAGATGGTAAAGGAGTATTCATAGCTGAATGGAATCTTGATATACCTAAACCTACAATGGCACAACTAGATGCCTTTGAAGAACAAGCCAATGAAATTGAAAGACTAAACCTAGTTAAAGCAAATAGAGCAAAAGAATATCCTGACTTTAAAGAATACCTAGATGGTGTTGTTAAAGGTGATAATGCTCAAATACAAAAATACATTAACGATTGTTTAGCAGTTAAAGCTAAATATCCAAAATAATAGATTTAACAATCCTAAAGAATAAGATATAAATACTGTTCATACAACAATGAACATCTTAATAGCAATCCCCTGTTATGGTGGAAATGTTTCTAATCTAACATTCCATTCCATACTAAATACATTACGTTGGTTAAATGATTCTGGACATAATATCAGAGTTGAAACACTTCCAACTGAATCATTAATCAATCGTGCTAGAAATAAATTTGTAACTAAGTTCTTAGATAATAAAGAATTTAATGGAACACACTTATTATTCATTGATGCTGACATAGGTTTCACTATTGATAATCTAAAAAGAATAATAGATTTTAATAAAGAAGTTGTAACCTGCACTTATCCTGTCAAAGGTTTCTATTGGCAGCAATTACTAGATCGTATCAAGAAGAATACAGATATAGATGAAAAATTAATGCGTGATTATTTGTTACAGTTTAATGTTAATCTATATCCTAACACAGAATTTAGAGAAGGATTCGCTCGTGTGAAAGAAAGTGCCACAGGTTTTATGATGATTAAACGTGAAGTGTTTACTACAATCATGAAGAAATTTCCTAATCTTAAATATAAACCAGATTTAAGAACAGGAATAGAAGGATCAGATAATGCTTATGATTTCTTTCCTGTTGGAATATATAAAGAAAAAGATGGTGTTAATAGATTCTTATCTGAAGATTATTACTTCTGTAGATTAGCTGAAGAGTGTGGCTTTGAAATCTGGACAGACTTATCTACGCCTATAAATCATTTAGGATCTACAGAATACTACGGCAAATTCATAGATCAAATAAACAGACGTTAAGTCTTGTAAATATAATATCATATATTATATAGCTGTCATGGCACCATATAATGAACAAGAACTGGAGTTTTTAAATGCTTGATTACAAATCAATCAAAGAATACTTTACTAAGTTTTACGCAGATGCTTTTGAAGATGCTAAGAAGTTTTGGAAAGACTATGCTAAAGCAGTTGAAGAATTCTATAATAAAAATAAATAAATAATAGTTACAAAACAATAAGTTATAAAAAATAATTTTATTTACTTATTATTCAATTAATTCTATTTCCGCACTGCCTAACCAACTAATAGGAGTTTGTGCATGGCAAAGAAAAGTAAGTCTGCAGAAGACATCATATATGAGATCAAAGATTTATTGGATGATCTCCAATTGAAACTTGATCCAGATGATAACTATATCTCTGAAGATGAAGATGATCTAGATGAGGATGAACTTGATCTAGAAGATTCAGAAGAAGAGTAATCCACATAGTATTGGTGGCAGCAATGCCACCTTTACTTGATCCATTATAAATTTTTGTGTAATATATTTATTAATGAATAAAAAAAAACAAAGGGAAATAAATAGATTATATCAAAGTAAATATCGTTTTAATAATAAAGAAAAAGTTAATAAAATAAATAAATTATATCGTTTAAATAATAAAGAAAAAATAGCAATTACTAAAAAAAAATATTATTTAAAAAATAAAGAAAAAATTAAAAAATATAATAAAGTTTATAATAAATTATATCGTTTAAAAAATAAACAAAAAATATCTAAAATTAAAAGCGAACATTATTTAAAAAATAAATATAACATAATAAAAAAAATTAAATTATATCGTTTAAATAATCCTCATACTCAAAGAAATTTGTCTGCCAAAAGAAGAGCATTACAATTAAATGCAACTCCTAAGTTTGCCAATCTTAATAAGATAAAAGAGATATATAAGAAATGTCCCAAAGGTTATCATGTAGATCATATTATACCATTGCAGGGAAAAGTGGTTTGTGGATTGCATGTAGAATGGAATCTTCAGTATTTACCTGCAAAAGAAAATCTTTCTAAATCTAATAAAATTATTAACACCTACCTATAGGTTGACTTTATTTTAATACACACTATAGGTTGTGTTATTATGAAAAGAAAGAAAACAGCTATATCTGCTACAGCTATAAGATTATCTTCTTATGAGAAGTATTCAAAAGAAAGAATGGATACAATCATTAAGAGATTAGATGATCTCACAGTTGAAGTTAAAGATTTAAGAACTGATGTGAGCATGGGTAAAGGTGTCATAGCATTTCTAGTAGTCATTGGTAGCATAGCAGGTTCAGTAATAGGTTTCTTTCAATTCAAAAACTAAAACAACATAGGGTTACATTGTTAAAAGCAGACAAAGGATTAGTATCCGAAGCATTAGCTCAAGCATATTTCGCTAAAGATCCAAACTTAATTGTATTCACAGCACTGGGTGGCGTTGGTCCAATAGATATTATAACTTATAACACTAAGACAAAAGAGTATTGCAACTATGACGTTAAGACTGTGTCATATAGAAAATCAAATACCAAGTATGGTCATAAAAGTAATGATCGTATAAATAGATCTCCATCTAAAATACAAAAGAATTTAAACGTTAAGATTGTTTATGTTCATGAAGATGGTAAGGTAATTATAAAATAAATAAATTTATTTTAAGGTAGTTATAAAATAACTGAAAGGTAAATATGTACGAAGATTTAAAATCACGCATTAAAAAGCACGAAGGTTTTTTAGATAAAGTTTATTTTGATTCATTAGGTAAAGCTACTATTGGTTATGGTCATTTGCTTACAGAAGAAGATGATTTTGTTGAAGGAGTTATCTATGACAAAGATATATTAGAAGCATTATTTGAAAAGGATTTTAATAAGGCTGTGCAAGGTGCTGAGCAATTATTGGATGGTTACAATATTGCTCTTGTAGCAAAAGAAGTAATCATTGAAATGGTATTTCAATTAGGAAAGACTGGAGTATCTAAGTTTAAAAAAATGTTTGATGCTTTAAAGAATAATGAATATAATAAAGCTGCTGATGAGATGTTAAATTCAGCATGGTATAGACAGACACCATCTAGATGTGAAGAGCTGTCTAACTTAATGAGAAGTTGTTATTAATATGTGGTGGAATATCATACCTACAGTAGTTAAAACTGGTGCTGAGATTTATAAAAATCATAAGCAATCAGAACTATTAGAATCAGAAGCTGAACGTAGATACTATGAACGTATGGCTAAAGGTGAGATTGAATATCAAAGAGATGTTTATGATCAACAAGACAAATCATGGAAAGATGAATTTGTTTTAATTATAGTATGCGTTCCAATCATTGTATTATCTTATGCCATCATTAGTGATGATGTTAATATCAAATCTAAATTAGATTTATTCTTTGATTACTTTGGAAGATTCCCTAGTTGGTATCAATGGTTAATCGTTGGTATCTTCGGTGCGATTTATGGATTAAAGCCGACAATAGATATGTTTAAAAAATGAGTGATGATATAGTTACAATGTTTGCTCAGGCATATTCTAAAAAGAAACCTACCTTGCTTGCACAACAAGGATCTAATGTTAAGATTAAACTAAAAAAGAAGAATGGCAAAAAAGCACTTAGAAAATAAACACATTCGTAAGCCACCAAAGAAACGAAGAGGCAGACACACTAAGCGTGTAAATAAACACAAGACTTATAAACCATACGTTGGTCAGGGTAGGGTATGATACAATTATTATTAATCAAGTTAAGCAACTGGTTAGTTGGTGAGCCTGTTAAAAAGAAAAGACGTATAGTAAAATTTAAAAAGGTTATAAAAAAATCAAAGAAGTTTATATGATTAAAGTTAAAATTAGCAAATGTATTTTTTGGTTATCAAGAGGATTCTGTTCTTTACTCAAACAATGTAAGTGTGGTAACATTAACGAGGATCACTTTAATCCTTTTAAGGAGAAATTATAATGGTTAAAAAAATGTATCAAAATCCAAGCGGTGGATTGAACGCTGCTGGTCGTGCTTACTATAAACGTACAGAAGGTTCTAATCTTAAGTCGCCTGTCAAATCTGGCGTGAACCCAAGACGAGTTTCTTTTGCTGCACGCTTTGGTGGGATGAAAGGATCTCTATTATCTAAGTCAGGCAAACCAACAAGATTAAAGCTAGCACTCAAAGCCTGGGGATTTAGTTCTAAAGAGGCTGCTAGAAACTTTGCTGCAAGACATAAGAAAAAATAACAATGGCTAAACGAAAGGTAATACTTAAATCATGTGGCTTCTGTCATATGTGTGGCAAAGAGCATATGTCAAATGAGGGAGGATGGGTGATCAATGCAGAACGATTCAATTTTTGTCACAGTTTAGAGCATAGTTGCTATGAGATTTACTTTAATAATGTAAGAGCAAAAGAGAAACAATCATCTGTCATTAATAATAATAATGACAAACGTATGGAAATGTATATAGAATATCTAAAGAAACAAAAGTGTAAACATAAATACCAAGGAGAAATGTAATGCCACTTAATGTTAAAGGTAAAAAGATTTTAGCAGCGATGCAAAAAGAATATGGTAAAGAAAAAGGTAAAGCTGTGTTCTACGCATCAGAGAATAAAGGAACTATTAAAGGTGTTAAGAAAAAAGGCAAATCATTAATGGCGAGGTAATATGGAAGACGAAAGAAAAGAATCTAAATATCACGAAACAAAAGAAGGTAAGATGGTTCGCAAAGGTTTATACTATAATATAAATCAAAGAAAAAAAGCTGGTACATCTAGAAGTAAATCTAAATCTACAATTTCAAAAAAGGCTTACAAAAGTTTATTAGCTGGTTTCAAGGATTAAACTTCGTTAGGATTAGTTCTTAACATTATCCATCACATACTCATATCGTTTCCAAATGATATGACCAGGTTTCCAGAAATGTTCTTTATTTATTTTCATCTTAACATGATGGATCATTGTAGTGTGGTCCCTATTACCTAGGATAACTCCAATCTTAGTGAATGGCATATCATACTTATCTCTTAAAACATTTATAAGTATTGATCTTGCAATTACTGCCTGCTGTATTCTAGTCTTAGCAATAATATCATTTACATTAACACCAAGTTGATTGGCTACAATTGTTAAGATCTCTCTAACATTCTCAGGTACAACTACATCATTAATAGTTACATACTTAACCACTTCTTTAATAACAGTATTCTTATATCTGAAATTGTTTCTAAAAAATTCTCTAGCTAGTTTGTATCCTGTTTTAAATCCTGTGCGATAAATCTTTTTCTCTCTGTCATCTAGATTTGAAAAGCTATTAAATAAATATCTTAACTTAATTTCTTTATACATTTCTTTTGGTGTCATAATTATCCTCTTTCTGTCTTATGTTAGTTGATTTAACTTTTACTTCTCCTATCTTAACCTTAATAAACAATCCTATTTTACTAGGATCAAGTGCATGTTCTGCTGTGTCAAACTCTTCTACATAAGTAAAAGTGCATTCACCTTTTTTAAGTCTTACAACTTTCATTACTTTTTCTTTTGTCTAAGTTGTTTAGTCATCTTGCAATAGATAGATAAATCATCATAGCTGTCTGCTTTATATTTCTTAGTGCAACGATAGAGTTTAAGTGCCATCATTAAATGACCAACATCTTCTGGTTCTAATGCCACTTTAATTTTATTAAATAGAACGATAGAGAATAGTTCAGCAAGTAATGCAAAGTTCTCTTCGTAATCTCCATATTCTCTATGGCGATCATCTATAATTTTCTTTTGTATTTTTTCTTCAAGACTAATGAAGTCTTCTTTATTAATCATATATCTCCTTTGTTGTTTTACTCTACCCCTAGGGACAACGAAAGGGAAGGCATGACTGCCTGATGAAAACCCTAGGGATAGAATTAATAGTTACTTACGTAGCTATTAGTATTGTCTATTACCGAAAGACTTATTGCTTGTAAATGGTTTCTTTTGAAATCCACCAGCTTTAAATCCAGGTTGTTTATTTGCTCCTGCTGTTGCTTGTGCTTCTTTCTTAGTTAAGATCACAGTGTATCCACCTGTTGGATTACCTTCTATGTCTGTACCATCAAACGCACAGTAGTCATACCAATCACCATTGATATTCACATTCATCTTCCAATTCTTTCCTTCTGGAGCTTTTGGAGAATTAGGTGCTACCATTACTGGTTGATTGTCGCCTGCTTTTTTATTTACGTTTGGAATAAGATTCAAATAGATCTTATTCTTTGGTTGGTCGTTCATTATTATACCTCATTTTGAGTTGTGATCTCATCACGCTTACTATTAAATTTATTTAAAATAGAATTGTAAGTTGCGAGATCTTTTATTTTTATCTGATCAAGTAGTTCCCTGTTGGCACGCCAAAGGAAATCTAGTTTCGCTGTGTGCGGTGCGTAGTGAACTTTCTTTACCAGTTCATTAATTATACTATCATCATAATTTATATTGTTTGATGTAGTATCTTTTCCATTCATTGGCTGTACTGGAATATCTAATTCCTCATACTCTTCCTTTGAAGTTATATCTTCAAGAAGAATACCCATGAATGATAAAGCTCGTGTGATTGCAAATGTTTCAGCAATCTCTAAGTAGCCTGGTTTATCACGATATTGCTTTGAGAAACCAGTGGCTATGATATGTTCAGGATCTGATTTAGTTATAATACATTTCATTATAACATAACGATCTGAATGTTCTTGTATTACACAATTGATTCCATATTCAGTACCAAACACTTCTCTAAAGTATTTAATCTTACTCCAAGCTGATACTGTTTTCTTTCCATGTTGATTTAAGTATGAGCCATGAGCTGCACACAAATCATTAACTATTTTTAGTTTGTCTTTCATTCGTTGTTTCCTTTTTGTTGTTTAAACCCAATCTATTTTTTAATCTATAGACTAAGTCATGTCGTTCATGAATGCAAGAGTAAGCAAATACTTCTTTACCATTATAGTATAATCTACTCCTGTTATTAACCACTTGATGTTTAGTTAATCTTTTAAAAAACTTATCACAATTATAAGGATCATATCTTACATCATTCATTTCAAATGTATGAACATAACCATTCATAAGTATAATCGTTAATATAAGTTTCATCTATTAGCGATTATTGTAAGCAACAATATTGCTATAACAATAATCAAAAATATTTTTGTAAACATATTTCTAAATTCCTTATCTTCTTTTTCTTTTAATTTACGCATTATAATATCATGACGAAACTGTTGTTTGATTTTGTCATGTTGCTTTTGATAATAATTTATATCCATATTTCTACACATGAGTTTACCATTTATACATTGTCCCAAAGACTAGCAGCCTTGCGAACATATTCCTCTTGAATATCTTTCCACATAAAACCAGAAAAGTCTGGTGGTGCAATTAATTTAGCCATCTCAAAAGGATTACCTTTGCAAATATAAACTAAGTTCTGTCTTATCTTTGCTTTAATTAAATCCTGTTGAATTAAAAATTCCATGTACTCAGGAGTTAATAGATCACAAGTGTCAGGCGTAAATACATTGTAGCTATCTTGATTTACATACAATAGATGAGGTATCTTTTTAGTAGCATACCAATAGAAAGCACATTGCTTAACGTGGTTTACATCAGGTTGTTTAGGAAGATAACCTTTGATCCAACTGAAACCAGCTTTCGTATCTGATTTTCTTTTTGATCTGTGTTTAGTTTTTAATTCAATAAATTTATTTTTAGAATCTTCGTAATCTATTCTACCTATCTTTGGTAAAACTAATTCTTTAAATTTATATGAGCAATATCTTTCGCTAGCAGACTCATTATCTAATCCAATATCCTGAACAGCTTTCACTGTTATCTTAATCATATCAACTAAATAATTTTTAGTATCCTCGTGTTGTATTTTATCTTCTTCGTTGTGTGCCTGGTATTTATCATACTCTTTTAATTCTTCATCTATGATCTGGTCCAGAGATATTTTTTCATTTAATATTTTTTTCTCAGCATCATACATATACTTAGAAACAAATCTTTGTGATGCTCTACCAATAGAAACACCAGCAGTCATACGATAAGAGATGTTCATTAATCTTCTATCTTCTTGAGTGAAGTGGCAGTATCTAACTAACCAATCACTGTCAGACAAATTCTCTTGTGATGGAGAGCTGTGATCTAAGTTTAATTTTTTATAAAATTGTAATGCAATATCCTCATCAATATTTTTTAAAGATGGAATAGTATTAGTCTTTGTTAAATCAATAACCATTTTAAACCTTTCATTGTTGTAAATACTGTTTACCTTTATTGGTTATACATGTCAAATAAATAATTTAAAAATATGTATTGACTATAATAACCATATAGTTTATGGTATTTTTAAACAACAAAAGAAAGGGTTAAAAAATGAAAGATAAGTTAAACAAACAAACAAAGAAACTGTTGCAAAATTATCACAAAACATTTGATTGTTTTGGTAACAGAAAAAAAGTTAAGAAAGATACATACGAGTGGTATGTAACAACAGTTGAAAATAATAACTTTGAATATGTTATTAGTAAAAAGAATAATACTTTTTATATTAATAAAAAAATACCAAACAAAAGTTGTTATCCAAAATACTACAATAATAAATATGCTGGTCAATTTATTGAAGTACAATTTGACAAAGCAAAGTCATTAAAAAAGGCTAAACAAATAATAACAAATGATAAGGAGATGTAATAAATGAAACACAAACTATTAAAATTTCAGGAGGATAATAATTTTAGCAATAAAGAAATGGCTAAACTCTTTGGATTAAAAGGTACTAATCCAATGGTAACTTATTTAAGATGGAGGAATTGCCAAAGGTTGCCTCATCCTAAACTAATGAAAGTTATTACAGAAAAAACTAATAACTTGTGCACACCCAATGATTTTTATGAGGCATGGTATGAAACCCATAAACTTTGATAAAGTTATTGTTGAGTGGATGGATATAAATTCTTGTGATGATGCTTGGAATAGTGAAGAGCATTTTAAAGATTTAATGCCAGCATCATGTACAACTATTGGTTATCTATATGAAGATACACCACACTTTGTAAAAACATTTGCAACATTTAGTTTTAATACTGATGACACAATAGACTTTGGAGATTGCGTTGTTATTCCTAAAGGCTGCGTTGTTTCAATTAAGAAATTGGAGAACTAATGGAACGATCAAAAGTTTTAACTGTAATATCTTTAGGAGTTGGAGTTCAATCATCTACTATGGCATTGATGTCAGCTAAAGGTGTGCTGCCAAAAGTTGATTGTGCTATCTTTGCAGACACAGGGTATGAGCCAAAGAAAGTTTATGAATATTTAGAGTGGATCAAAACTCAATTACCATTTCCAGTTTATACAGTTATGAAAGGCAACATCAAAGATGATATGCTAAACTCTATATCAAATGGTACTAGATTTTTAGTAGCTCCATTTTATACTAAAAATAGTATTACTGGTAAAAAGGGTATGGTTATGCGTCAGTGTACTAATGATTATAAGATACAACCAATTAGAAAAAAGATTAGAGAGCTGTGTAGTATAACTTATAAAAAACATTTTCCTAAAGATAAGTTTGTTGATCAGTGGATAGGTATATCTACTGATGAGATTAGTAGAATGAAACCAGCTAGAGATAAATATATTAACAATGTACACCCATTAATTGATTTAAAAATGAGTAGAAAAGATTGTCTTAAATGGATGAGTGATAATGCTTTTCCATTACCTGAGAAATCGGCTTGTATATGTTGTCCCTTCCATGATGATAAGTATTGGTACTTCATGAAACATAACAGACCAGAAGAATTTGCTGATGCTGTTGAGTTTGATAAAAAAATTAGAAGAGGATCAAGAAAACAAGATGATGAATTATTTACACACAGAAAATGTATTCCTTTAGATGAAGTGAACTTTGATATTAAAAAAGATCAACCTGATATGTTTAATAATGAATGCGAGGGAATGTGCGGAGTTTAGTAGAGTCTATGATTGATGTTGGAAGTGGATTTGTATTAGCATTATTAATACAGATATTTATTTTTCCAATGTTCAATCTATACCATACTATTTTAGTAGGAATTAAGATCGCTTTAATATTTACAGTTGTATCTATTTTAAGATCTTGGTTTTGGAGAACAATGTTTAATAAAATGAAAGGATGAAATGATTGACCAACCATTACACGTTGAAGACGTGATTGATATGTATAACGAAAAAATAATCATACTTAAAAAAGAAATAGATAGATTAAACGAAGAGATACAGGTTTTGCATATAGAACTTATGCAGGAAAGAGCTAAGAACAATGATTGATTTAAAGAACAGAGGATTTAATGATCTTGAAGTTATAATTCATAGATTAAAAAATCATGTAAATATTTTAGAAAGATTAATTCTTGAACAGCATAAAGAAATTAAACAACTAAAATATAAATTAAAAGAACAAATTAAATCTAATAACTAATGAAAGAAAATACAATGCAAAATAACTGGCAGGAAGAATGGTTAGATATGCCTGAATTTGTACAAGAAAAACAAGAACCTTATGCAAAGATTATAATAAGATTTGATAATGAAAAAGATTTAAATGATTTTTCAAAATTAATTAATCAACCATTAAATAAAAAAACCAAAAGCATTTGGTTTCCAAAATTAATTAGAGGAATAAATTCAAACAAAAGATATGTAGATGAATCCTAGTTATCCAGTTTACATAGTATCAAAAGGAAGATTTAATAATTGTCTAACTGTTAGAGAGTTAGAAATTATGAAAGTTCCATATAAAATTGTAGTAGAACCACAAGAATTTGATCTTTATAATAAAAATATTGCAGCAGAAAAAATATTAAAACTTCCATTTAGTAATTTAAATCAAGGATCTATTCCTGCTAGGAATTGGATATGGGACCACTCAATATCACTTGGTTTTGATAAGCACTGGATATTGGATGATAACATTGAAGGTTTTCATAGATTAAATAGAAACATGAAACCAAAGGTTAACTCTGGTACAATTTTTAAATGTGCAGAAGATTTTATAAATAGATATTCTAATGTAGCTTTATCAGGTTTTAATTATTATAATTTTTGTAAGACAACAGATAAAGTTCCACCCATAGTTTTTAATACAAGAATTTATTCATGTATTTTAATTGATAATAAAATACCATTTAGATGGAGAGGAATTTATAACGAAGATACAGATTTATCTATTAGAGTTTTAAAGTCAGGTTATTGCACCATATTATTTAATGCTTTTTTGATTGGTAAAATTACTACCATGAGAATGAAAGGTGGAAACACAGATACACTTTATAAAAATGATGGAAGAAAAAAAATGGCTGAGTCTTTAAAAGAGCAGCATCCTGATATTGTTAATGTTGTTTGGAAGTTTAATAGATGGCATCACAGTGTTAATTATAAACCATTTAAAAATAATAAATTAATTAAAAAAAATAATAAAGTTTTTGCTAATAAAATTAATAACTATGGGATGCAACTTATAAACTAATGGCAAGATATAATTACTTTGTTGGTGGATTTGGCGACTTCTATTCCGAGTGGCATAGGAATAAATGTTCAGACATAGGCTATATAGATATTGATAGCGTACCAATATGTATTAATAAACCTTGCTGGAAACCACTGGCAGTTATTGAAACTGTCTATGATACTGGTAGAAATTACAAGAAATATACCACAGTTGTAGAATACATAGCCAAAGGCTTAAATATACCCTGTTTTTTGCTGTATTATAAACCCATACCTCAGACGGATAGCCTAGAGTTCAAAGTTCAGCGTCTATACCCCTTTAAAAGCGATTTAAACCCTATTCTAGAGGAGGAATGGTATTACGAAATGCTTAAACTACAGATTGAGCATGATAAAGTGTGTAAATACAAGGTAAATAATGGCTAAATATACACCACATATTAGAATACCTGTATCTTTGTTTGAACATCCTAGTTATTTAGGCTTGCCAGAGGGTAAGAAGTTGCAGTGTTTTGCCGTTCTCGCAGTGCTTTTACGCTTTGCAGATAAGAATACTGGTAAATGCCACCCACGTCTTGTTTTAATGGCAGACATGCTTGGCGTCAGCCGCTTGACGATATATCGTTGCATTAATCTTATGATTAAGAATAAAATGCTTATAAAGAAACGCCTAAGATCAACTAATCTATATGTAATTAACCCTATTTTTATGATTAATGATGTTAAACGAGATGTATCTAATAGAAACATAGATGTATCTAATGGATACATAGATGTATCTAATAGAAACATCAATGTATCTAATGGAAAGGTATTAATAGAACCATCTAATATACCATCTAACTATCCATCTAATATAACCAATACAAAGTTAATAAATAAAATAGATGGTATAGTTAATAATACTTCTTTAGATAAACAAAGTAAGATTATTCAATTGGCTAGTCTGACACTGCCAGAACTAAAACAATGTATTAAACAACATCCTCACTATGTACAAAAAGCCATTGAGTACCAAGAACAAGTGGCTCGTGATGCAAGAGCTGTGCCAAAAAATATACTGGACCAAAGATTAACTGCTGCGATGAGAGCCAATGCCAAGAACAGATCAGCAGCTTATAAAGCAAAGGTAGAATACAACAAACGAAATGGTATTAAACCATGGGAAAAGAAATGATATGCCAGGCAGACCAAGCAGAAAGATTACTTGCATGGCAAATAAACGAAGAACAAATATCAGATGTTCAGCTAAAGGGTTTTTAGTTAATACATTTAATGCAGATGGTACGCCTAGATATCTTTGTAGGATGCATGGGGGACAATCCTCAGACAATTTCGGTGTTAAACATAAGCAAGGAAGAGGTGGTTTTAAAAAGCCAGGTTATGATGATGAGGATAGGATTAAGTTGCTATCAAATTTAAAACAGTTTAAAAACAAGCCAATAGAATATGTCAGAAATTACTACAACACCACAATCAAAGAACGAATTGATAATAAACGATACCGATCTGAATACAGTAGAAGAGCTGCTGACAGAAGGTTTAACGCTTACAGAGATTTTTACCAATCAAAAAGTCTTACCGATAACCTTACACAAATTTTACTCTTACTTAAGAAAGCCAGAAAACAAAGAGATCAAAGCCAGAATTGATGAAGCAAGAAGGCAAGGTGTTCAAACTTTAGTTGATAAACTATTACAAATTTATAATACAAATCTAGATGATAAAACTTTAGATCCTGCTGTGGTAGTGTGGACCAGAGATCGTGCAGCTATGGTTAAGTGGGTTGCTTCTAAGATTTCAGATATTTATTCTGATAAGCCAAAGGATATTAATATTAATAAGCAACAATCAATTGTTGTGAGTTGGCTTGATAGTCCAGAGCTTGAGCAGAAATACACTCAATATGAAAAGATAAACGAAGAAAAAAAAGAAATTATAGATCAATAATTATTTATACTTCCAGACTACAATAAAAAACAAAGCCAAGACTAACAAAGCAGCTTCAAAAATATTATAGTCTGAAAGTATTTCAATCATTTAATTTAAAACTACGTACATAATTGTTATTATGCCTATCATATTAACAAAGCCAAGTATTGTAGCCAAAGTATAATAAAAGGTTTTCATTGTGCATACTCCATTTCGTAATTATCTTCCATTATTTTATGGTCCAGTAATCTTCTAGAATATAATTCATATTCTATGATTTGTTGGTATATTATTTCTCTAATACCCTTTGAATGAACAGATCTATATAAATCAAATTCATTTAAAAGTTTTTCATCATCAAACGTGCTAATGTATTCTTTCATTGTTTGAATTGAATTCATTATGCAGCCTTTTTATTAAGTTTATACTTAGCAAAAAAAGCAATAGACAATCTAATTATTCTTTTTGCTTCTAATTTATTATCAGAAAATAAATATCTGTTTTTTTCAAAACCAGAATTTAAAAACTCTGACAATTTTTTATTGCTGAATTTAGCAATAGTTTTATTTTTATAGTCTATAACGTACATTTTACCCTCCATTGTTTATTTGTTGTTATACTATCATTGTAACCATATTGGTGTCAATCTAGTATAGATCCTATTTTAAGATCTCATTAGCCTATAAAAATCATAGGCTAATAAGTTGTTAAAATTATGCTGCGTCTTTTTTTCTGAACTGTTGAATAAATTGGTATGTTTCAACATCATTAATTATTTCATTTCTCTTTGTTGAATACCAAGCATAAAAAGCTGTATTGTCTTCAACATGAATATTAAAAAACTTGCTTATTAAATCTTTAAATTCATTATTAAAAGATTTGTATTGTTCAGTAGTTATTTTCATTTAAGCAACCTCCATATAAGTTTGTTTGATATATTCATCAGATGCAGCTTGTGCCTGTTCTATTGTTTTAGCATTATAATTAGTAAAACAATCAAGTGCATGATGATCTCTACTTCCAGTTTCATCTATTGAATAAACATTAAATGTAGAAGTTCCATACCATTCTACTTCTAAATGATCATATTCAAAAACTACTCTTATTTTGCTTTTCATATTATTTACCTTTGTTGTTTAATTAAATAACCTTTTAGGGTATGAATAATAATAAGTAAATACATAAAATGAACTAAAATATTAAATAACTGATTTTATTATCTTATTTCTTTATATCTATATTTTACGCCAATTAAAAAAGGGAAAGGCAAAAAGAGAAAATTATATAAAAGAGAAATAGCTTTAAACATATCCTGGACATTGGACCAAGTTATAAACAACTAACTATTAGATTGTATTTTAGGAATTTAATAGCAACTAAGATTAAACAATAGATGAAACAAAATCATTGGTTGTGTGAGTAATTACTAAGATTAAAAGATCAATAAAAGATCCTATTTATAATCACATCCAATCGTTTGCTTGTTATGCGTTTATAATTCGGTGTGATGTTATTGCAACATTGTGTAATAAATATACAACATTAATTATTAGTAGTGATAATTTATGATTATCAATAGTAATGCCATTATGTTGCAGTGCAAGGGTGATAACTATTTATTATCGGAAATGCAGTGTAGGTTGTATTTGGCGTATTATTGCATCCAATTAATTCTATGCAACAATATAGGTGTTGTATAAATATCACATAATTTCAGATTGAACACCCCCCCTACACCCCCATAAACCGCCGCCATTTTTATTATATATATACATGGGACTTTTTAGGATACCTTTAGCCAGTCAGCCTTCCACAGGATTCCGCCGCACCAAAGTTTCCAAAAACATAAATGGGTATATCCACAAAACAACCCGCACCTTTTTCCTTTGCCTGACCAACCTTAATATAATATTAAAATACCACTAATAGTATATGTTTAAAAACATGCACCAAGATGATGATGACTTTTACAACTCTAACGTCAAAGCAGTTGTATTTATAGAAAAGGATAATTCCATAACTGTTAAGTTCACAGGATTTGAAAGCAAAGAACATTCAGCAATATTTAGTTCTTGGTTAATGATGTTATTGAATATTGAGAATGCAATCATAAATGATGCAAAGTCTAAAGCTATACACTAATGAACAACACTGTAGCGATACACTAATGACACAGATTACAGAAACAGTAATTAACAGTGGAACTGTACAATACAAAATTCCATACTACCCAAGAGAAAAGCAAATAGAACTTCATTTCAATATGAAGAAATATCGCTGGTCGGTATTAGTCTGCCACAGAAGATTTGGTAAAACAGTTTGTATGATTAATCATTTACTTATGTCAGCACTACGTTCTACTAACAAAGCACCCAGATACGCCTATATAGCACCCACATTCAAACAAGCTAAATCAATTGCTTGGGATTATATGAAACAATACACAGCATTAATACCAGGTGTTAAATTCAATGAAACAGAATTACGTTGTGATTTACCGAATGGTTCAAGAATAACTTTATTAGGTTCAGAGAACTCAGATGGATTACGAGGTATCTATTTAGATGGTTGCGTTATTGATGAGTATGCAAACGTACAAGGTAAACTATTTACAGAAATTATTAGACCAGCATTATCAGATAGAAAAGGATGGTGCGTATTTATTGGTACACCACAAGGAACAAATAATAACTTCTATGAACTCTACCAACATGCACAAGGCGATAAAGAATGGTTTAACTATAAAGCTAAAGCATCTGAAACTAAAATAGTTGATCAAGCCGAATTAGACGCTGCGAAAAAAGTAATGGGTGAAAAGAAATACCTACAAGAGTTTGAATGCGATTGGATTGCAAATATAGAAGGCGCTGTTTATGGAGATATTATAACTAAGATGGAAGATGCTAGGCAGTTAACAAGAGTGCCTTATGATCCATCACTACCAGTTTCTACTGCGTGGGATCTAGGTGTATCAGATCATTCAGCAGTTATATTCTTTCAACAAATGGGTAGAGCTATAAACATTATTGATTACTACGAAGAACGTGGTCAAGGATTACCGCATTATATTCAAATGCTACAAAGCAAAGACTATGTTTATAAAGATCATTTTGCACCCCATGATATTGAAGTTACTGATTTTAGTAATGGTAAAACAAGACGTGAGGTTGCTTATCAATTAGGTGTTAATTTTAAAGTAGTTCCTAAGATTCCTTTTGAAGATGGAATCCATGCTACCACAATGTTATTACCTAGATGTTGGATTGATACAGATAGTTGCAAAAAACTAATAGATGCGTTAAGACACTACCATAGGAAGTTTATAGATAAAAACAGAATGTTTAGATCTAAGCCTGTACATGATTGGAGTTCCCACGCTTGTGATGCTATGCGTTACCTTGCAGTTGGAATCCAAGAAATAAATACTAGACAATCTGCACCGCAAAGTGTAGCAGATAGTGATTATAGGATTATATAAATATGGGATTCTTATCGCCGAAAATGCCATCGTTGCCACCAGTGCAACCATTGCCAGAACCACCTTCTACTAAGTTGTCAGAAGAGGAACAGGCAAGAATTAAATCTGAACAAGACGCAATTGAAAGAAGACGTAAAGGTAGAGCAAGTACAATATTAACATCTCCATTAGTTGAAGAAGCAACGACAGAGAAAAAAACTTTATTAGGAATGTAATATGGGTGGTCCAATACCAAATCCTTTTAAATCTCCATCTGCTCCTGCACCACAACCTGTAGCCGCTGCACCAACTACTGCAGAAGTATCTCAGGCTACAACAACTGATATGGATGAAAAAGGAATTAAAAGAAGAAGACGTGGTAGATCTCCAACGATACTAACAGGATCAGCTGGTCTTTCAGAAGGTGCAACTTTAGGCACACCAACTTTATTAGGATAAACAATGGGTGAAACGGATTTAGTAAAAGATCTCTTAAAGAGATTTGGAAAATTAGTAACACAAAGACAAACGTGGGAATCGCATTGGCAAGAAGTTTCAGATTACATGATGCCAAGAAAAGCAGATGTAACTAAAAGAAGATCACCAGGAGATAAACGTTCTGAATTAATATTTGATTCATCACCATTACATGCAGTGGAATTGTTATCTGCATCTCTACATGGTATGTTAACTAATCCATCTACACCTTGGTTCTCATTAAAATTTAAAAATATAGATTTAGTAGATGAAGATGCAGCTAAAGAATGGTTAGAAGATTCAACTGAGAAAATGTATGAAGCATTTAATAGATCTAATTTTCAACAAGAAATATTTGAACTGTATCACGATCTAATTACTTTCGGTACAGCAGCAATGTACATTGAAGAAGATGAAGAAGACATAGTAAGATTTTCTACAAGACACATTGGAGAAGTTTACATTTCAGAAAACAATAAAGGAAAAGTAGATACAGTATTTAGAAAATTTAAACTTACAGCTCGTGCTGCGATTATGCAATTTGGAGAAAAGAATGTTTCTAAAACAACTAGAGGTATTGCATTAAAAGATCCTTATGAAGAAATTACAATTCTTCACGTTGTATATCCAAGAGAGAATTACGATCCTAGAAAAAAAGATAACAAGAATATGCCATTTGCTTCTTGCTATATTGAACCAGAAAACAAACACGAAATATCTCAATCAGGATTTAATGAATTCCCATACGTTGTACCACGTTATTTAAAAGCATCATTTGAAATCTACGGAAGATCTCCTGCTATGACTGCTTTACCAGATGTTAAGATGTTAAATGAAATGTCTAAGACAACTATTAAAGCTGCACAAAAACAAGTTGATCCTCCACTATTGGTTCCTGATGATGGATTTATATTACCAGTAAGAACAGTACCAGGTGGATTAAATTTTTATAGAGCAGGTACTAGAGATAGAATTGAACCATTAAACATTGGTGCAAATAATCCATTAGGTTTAAACATGGAAGAGCAAAGAAGAAATGCAATTAGAGATACGTTTTATGTAAATCAATTAATGATGCAATCTGGACCACAAATGACTGCAACAGAAGTTGTACAACGTAACGAAGAGAAGATGAGATTACTTGGTCCAGTTCTTGGAAGATTACAATCTGAATTATTAAGACCATTAATTGATAGAACTTTTGCAATATTACTTAGAAAAAAATTATTTAGACCAGCACCAGATTTCTTATCAGGTGTAGATATTCAAATTGAATATGTATCACCTTTAGCTAAAGCACAAAGATCTTCTGAACTACAATCTATTATGAGAGCGATTGAAATATTCGGATCACTTGCACAAGTATCTCCAGTATTTGATCATATTAATATTGATAATCTAGTTACACATTTGGCTGATATTGTTGGAGTTCCTGCTAAAGTATTAAATTCTAAATCAGAAGTTAATGCGATTAGACAACAGAAACAACAACAAGCAGATCAACAAATGCAATTGCAACAATTACAACAAGTTGCACAAGCAGGTGGTCAAATAGCTCCACTTGCAAAAGCATTACCTGAGGAGGCACAAGAGTTAATTAGATCTGAATAACAACTGAAAGGAAAATAAATGGAAGACCAAGTAAATAAATTAAAAGAATATTATAAAATAGTTTTTGAATCTGATCATGGCAAGATTGTCATGCAAGATTTAGAAAAGAGATGCCACTATAATGCTACCACTAATGTAAGAGGGGATAGTCATGAAAGTGCATATATGGAGGGACAACGCAGCGTTCTTCTATTTATTAAAAACATGCTGCTTAATGATAAACTAAAAGGAAAATAAATGTCAGAACAAATACAGACAACTGAGGTAACTCAGCCTGTTGCAACTGAAACAACAACACAAACAACCGCAACAGCAACACCAATACTAAGCTCAACACAACAACCAACTCAACCACTTTCTGGTAAGACTTGGAAAGAAGCAATCTCACAAGAGTACAGATCAAATCCAAATATAGAAAAATTTACTGAATTAGATGCACTAGCTAAAAGCTACATCAATGCAGTATCTATGATTGGAACTGATAAGATTCCTCTTCCAGGAAAGTCTGCAACAGATGAACAGTGGAATGAAGTATATAATAAATTAGGCAGACCAGAATCTCCTGATAAATATACTTTAGAACTTAAAACGGATGTTGCTCCTGTTGATGAAAATATAATCAAAGGATTCGCACAGAATGCTCACAAGCTAGGTTTAAATAATAAACAAGCTCAAGGTATTCTAGAGTTTTATAAATCAACATTAGAAGGCTCAGCAAAAGAAATGTCAGTGAATATGGAAGCTGCACAAGCTGAAGCTACTAATGCTTTAAGAGCTGAATGGGGAAGAGCATACGATGACAACTTAAGAAAAGCTGCCAATGTTGCTCAAACTTATTTAGAACCAGAACTTCTTGATACTCAATTAAGAGATGGTACTAGATTAGGTGATAATCCAAAGATTATTAAAGCATTTGCTAATATTGCTAATCTATTATCTGAAGATAAAATTATTGGTACAGAAGCTGATAATGTTCTTCAAGGTAGAGATATTGAAAGAGAAATAGATGAATTAACATCTGATAAACAAGGTGCTTATTGGAATAAAATGCACCCTAACCATAACAAAGTAGTAAATCAGGTGCTTGCATTAAGAGAATTATTGACTCAATAATTTTATTGCAATCAAATCAAAAATACTATATTGCGATTTCTAGGGTGATTTTTAATTAAGTTACCTTAGAAATTGTAAGACAATTCTATTAGAACCTTACATGCCTGTTGGAAAGACAACCGACTAACAGTCGTTAAATGCAAGATAGCCTATCTTTTGGTGGGGAACTTTCTGAAACTAAAACTTAAACTTAACTTAACATAAAGGAAATGACACTATGTCAAATCAAATAACAACTGCTTTTGTACAGCAGTACAGTTCAAACGTACAAATGTTATCTCAGCAAATGGGATCATTACTAAGAGGAGCTGTGGATGTTGAGTCAGTAGTAGGAAAGAATGCGTTCTTTGATCAAGTTGGTAAAACAACTGCTGTTCTAAGAGCTTCTAGACACGCTGATACTCCACAGATTGATACGCCTCACTCTAGAAGACGAGTAAGTCTTGCAGATTACGAGTGGGCTGATCTAATAGACAATGCAGATAAAGTTAGATTATTAATTGATCCAACTTCTTCTTACGCAAAAGCTGCGGCTGCTGCTATGGGAAGAGCGATGGATGATGTAGTAATCACTGCTTTAGGTGGAACATCATACACTGGTGAAACAGGATCTACTTCTGTATCACTTCCATCTGGACAGAAACCATACAGTGCATCTCAAACTGATGGTTTAACTATTGCTAAACTAAGAGAAGCAAAAAAAATATTGGACTTAAACGATGTTGATCCTAGCTTGCCTAGATACTTCGTATGTGGTCCAACTCAAATCAACAATTTATTAGGAACAACTGAAGTTACTTCAAGTGACTTTAACACTGTTAAAGCTCTTGTTCAGGGACAATTAGATTCTTTCTTAGGATTTAAATTCATCGTTTCTAACAGATTGAAATTTGACGCAACTAACACTGACGACAGACTATGTTACGCTTTCACTCAAGATGCTATTAAATTAGCAGTGGGTCAAGATGTTGTAGCGAGAATAGACGAGAGAGCTGATAAATCTTACAGCACTCAAGTTTACTACTCTATGAGCATCGGAGCTACTAGAATGGAAGAAGAAAAAGTTGTGGAAATTGCTTGCGACGAATAATAATTAACAATAGGAGAATAAAATATGTCAAACGCAAATAGTGATCTAGTAACTAATTTTGTTGCTGTTCCTCAAGTATTAAGCTCTGCACAACAATTACATGGTGTGAAAAGAGTTGCAGCTGGAACAATAGCATTAGCAGTTGCTGATCTAGGAGCTAACGATACAGTTATGTTAGCACCAATCCCAAGCAATGCGAGTATTACTTCAATCAAAATCTTCAATGATGATTTAGATTCTAGCACTACAAACACTGCGGATGTTGGTATTTACAAACAAGATTTATCTGTTGTAGATGCTGACGCTTATGCTTCTGCTATTACTACTTTAAGATCTGCTAACACAACAGGTGTGGAAGTGGCTTTTGAAGCTAGAGATATTAACAAATGTGGACAAAAAGTTTGGCAAGATGCTGGACTTTCTTCTGATTCAGGATTGACTTACTTTGTAGGTTTATCTTTCCCAGGAGCTGGCGATACAGCTGGTGATGTTAGCTTTGTTATTGAATACACAGTAAGCTAATTACTACTTTAAATAGTGGGGACTAAAAATCCCCACTATCTACAATGAAGAAAATCAACGAAGTAAAAACCATTTTACATTTCCAAAATAAAGATTATATCTATCGCTATGTTCTAGTTGATAGATTTAAACATACATCAACTGCACATCATGGTTTTGATAAAGACTTAGAACTTACAGAAGCTGAGATCTTTGCATTGGTTAAACCTAGACAATTAAGACGTAAATATATTATAAAGAAAGATTAATGAAAAATTGTTTCATTTGTAATAATAAATTTAAAGATACAACTCATAATAATATAAAAAAATTTTGTTCTAAAGAATGTAGAAACAAAAAATATTATAATTCACCAAAATCAAAAATACTTTTAAAAATAAGACAAGAAAAATATAATAAAACAGAAAAATCAAAATTAAGATCAAAAAAATGGTATGAAACAAAAGGAAAAAAAATTAGAGAACAATATAGAAAAAGTAAAATTGGAAAAATAGTAGTAAAAAATGCTTATAAAAAATGGTCTAAATCAGAACATGGAAGATTATATAATTTAATTAGATCAGCAAATAGAAGAGCATTAAAATTAAAAGCCACTCCAAAATGGAGTAATATAAATAAAATAAAAGAAATTTATAAAAATTGTCCAAAAGGCTATCATGTTGATCACATTATACCATTAAAAGGTAAAAATGTTTCTGGATTACATGTTTATTGGAATTTACAGTATCTTAAATCTAATATAAATATGTCTAAATCCAACAAAATATTAGATAAAAATATATGTTGGTAATATTAAAAAATTAATATATTCAATTATATTAACAAATTATTAATAATTTCATGGCAAGTATAGTAGAAATATGCAATGGTGCTTTAAATCAATTAGGTGCATCTACAATCTTAACACTTACAGAAGATTCTAAAAATGCAAGACTTTGCAATGCTAGATATTTGAATGTAAGAGATGCAGTATTTAGACATCATCCTTGGAACTGTTTATTAAAAAGAGCTCAACTACCAGCTGATACAGAAACACCAGCTTGGGGATTTACAAAACAATTTACATTACCATCAGACTGTTTAAGATTAATTAAAATTTTAGATTACGAATCTGATCACGTTGTAGAAGGTAGAAAAATTTTATCTCACGCATCTTCTATGAAAATATTATACATATCAAGAGTTGAAGATCCTAACGAATACGATCAATTACTAAGAGAAGTTTTAAGTGCTGCGTTAGCTGCTGATATTGCTTATGCAGTAACTTCATCTAATCCAGTAGCTCAGCAAATGTATTCATTGTATCAAGAGAAATTAAAAGATGCTAGATTCGTAGATTCAACAGAAGGATATAATACAGATCAAGAAATGGGTATGGCATCTGTAGTAGATTCAAATACGTTTATTAACTCTAGGTTTTAAAAACCATGGCTAGAGTTGCTGTTCAATTAACAAACTTTACAGGTGGAGAATTATCACCACGTTTAGATGGTAGAAATGATCTAACTAAATACGCATCTGGTTGTAAGACATTACAAAACATGGTTGTTTATCCTCATGGATCTGCAGCTAGAAGACCAGGCACAACATTTGTAGCAGAAGTTAAAACATCATCTGCATTTACAAGATTAATTCCTTTTGAATTTTCAACAACACAAACTTACATTTTAGAATTTGGAAATTTATATATTCGTTTCTATAAAGATAATGGTGCAATATTAGAATCAAGTAAAACTATAACAGGAATTACACAAGCTAACCCTGGTGTTGTTACATCTTCATCGCATGGTTTTGCTAATGGAGATACAGTTGTTATTTCTGGTGTTGTGGGAATGACACAAGTAAATGGTAAAAGATTTAAAGTTGCAAGTGTTGCAACAAATACATTTCAATTACAAGATATAGATGGCAACAATGTTAATACATCTTCTTACACTGCTTATACATCAGGTGGAGTTGCAAATAGAGTTTATACATTAACAACAACTTACGAAACTGCAGATCTACCAGATTTAAAATTTGCTCAATCAGCTGACGTTATGTACATTTGTCATCCTGATTTTCCACCAAGAAAATTATCAAGAACTGGTCATACCTCTTGGACTATTACAGATGTTGATTTTTCTAATGGACCATTCTTAGATCATAATATTACAACAACAACAATGACACCATCACATAAAAACGTTGGTGATACTGTTACAGCAACATTCTCAGCAGTTACTGGTATTAATGATGGTAATGGTTTTACATCTGCTGATATTGGAAGAATAGTTCATTTTAATACTGGTCATTTTGAAATTACATCTATTACATCTACAACAGTAGTTGTTGGAACTGTTATTAAAGATTTAGGTAAGACCACTGCAGATACTGACTGGGCTTTAGGTGCGTGGTCAGAATATACAGGTTATCCTTCTTGCGTAACTTTCTATGAACAAAGATTAGTATTTGCAGGAACTGAACATCAACCACAAACTTTATTCTTTTCTAAATCAGGTGATTATGAAAACATGGATGATAATTATCATGGTACAGTAGCTGATGATGATGCAATCATTTATACAATCGCTTCTAACCAAGTTAATGCAATTAGATTTTTATCTGCAACACGAACACTAATCGTTGGCACAGTAGGTGGAGAATTTTCAGTATCAGGTGGTGGTACAGATGATCCTGTAACTCCAACAAACATTCTTATTAAAAAACAATCTAACCATGGTTGTGCAAATATAGATGCTATACCAGTAGGTAACGTAACTCTGTTTTTGCAACGTGCTAAAAGAAAGATTAGAGAACTAGCTTATAACTTTGATGTTGATGGTTATGTTGCTCCTGACATGACTATTCTTGCTGAACATATTTCAGAATCTGGAATTAACTCTATGTCTTATCAACAAGAACCTAATCAAGTTATTTGGTGTGTTAGATCAGATGGAAGATTAGTTGGTTTAACTTATCAAAGAGAACAACAAGTTGTTGCTTGGCATCAACATATATTTGGTGGTGCATTTGGAAATGGTATTGCAGTATGCGAATCTATAGCTACTATTCCAACAGATGATAAAGAATATCAAACATGGGTTGTTATCAAAAGAACAATCAATGGTGTAACAAGACGTTATGTTGAATACATCAATCAATTTGATTTTAATGAAACAGATAATACAGAATTTAATTTCTTAGATTCACAACTTGCTTACTCTGGATCTGCAACTACTACAATTACAGGATTAGATCATCTTGAGGGACAAGTTGTATCTGTTCTTGCAAATGGTGCAACACATCCAGACAGAACTGTATCTGGTGGATCTATTACTTTAGCAAGATCATCTACTAAAGTTAAAGTTGGATTAAAATATACATCACTATTACAAACTATGAGATTAGATGCTGGAGCTCAAAATGGTACATCTCAAGCTAAAACAAAAAGAATATTTAATATCTCTATTAGATTATATGAATCTATTGGTGTTGAAGTTGGTCCAGATTTAAACAATATGGAAGCTATACCATTTAGATCTTCTGCTAATCCTATGGATCAAGCTATACCAGTATTTACAGGTGATAAAGAAGTAGAGTTTAGAGGCAACTATGAAACTGATGGTTTTATATATGTACGTCAAACTCAACCTTTACCTTTAACAATTTTATCGTTATACCCAGAATTAATAACAAATGACTAATAGATTAATTATAATTCCTTATATTTCAGATCATGGTAAAATAATCATGGAATCCCAAATGAACCACATGCTTACTCAAAGAGATGCTGAGTTTATTAAAAAAGATAATAATGTTGAATGTATGAGTTTAGAACAAGATGGTTTAGCATTTACAGGATTAATTAATAATGAAGTTATTGCATCAGCTGGTATGAAAAGAGTATGGGGTAATGTAGCTGAGGGTTGGTTTCTTGGTAAAAATGATGTATGGAATCATCCAATAACAATTGCGAAAGCAGTTAAACAAAATTTAGATCATTTAGCTAAAACAAATAATATTAAAAGATTACAAACTGCAGTTCGTGCAGACTTTGGAATTGGAATTAGATTTGCTAAATGGTTAGGATTTACTAATGAAGGATTAATGAAGCACTACGGATTTGATGGTAGCGATCATTATAGATTTGCGAGGATTTACTAATGGCACAGGCAATACCTTTTGTACAATTAGGCTTTCAAGTAGTTCAAGCTAAAAATCAAAGTGCAGCTGGAAAATATAATCAACAAGTTTATAATAGAAATGCACAGATAGCTGAACAAGAAGCAGCACAAATAGAAAAACAAAATGAAGTTGATTTACAAAGATTTGATCAAAAATTTTCACAACTTCAGGGACAAACTAAAACTAGAATTTTAACATCTGGTGCAGATTTATCTGGATCTGGATTAAGAATATTACATAATAATGATACACAAGCACAATTAGAAAGAAACACAATTACTTACAATTCTAAAATAGCACAACAATCTAAATTTAATGAAGCTAACTTTGCGAGAATACAAGGTGGAGTTGCTAGACAACAAGGTAGAGCAGCAGCTTTAGGAACATTAGCTAGTGCCGCTTTTTCTTTTGGTCAATCAAAACCTGGTCAAACATTACTAGGAAGTGTACCTAACCCATTCGCTTAAACTATGCCAAAAATACCTACATTTACAGCACAGACAAGAATTACTTCAGATGTTGCTGATATTAAAACTCAATACCAAGCACCTTTAACTGGTGGACCCATTGCTCAATTGATTCCAGCAATGCAAAAATTAAGTGATTATTATGTTGCTCAACAAGATTTAACAGAAAAAGTTGAAGCTAAAAAAGAAACTTTTATTATAAAAGGCGAAGCAGATAAATTTTTAAAACAAGAAGAAAATAATTTTAATGAAACAAATGCTATTCAAAATTTTTCTAATAAATGGGAACAATTAACAAAACAAAAATTATCTAATATTTCTAATCTTGGCGTAAGAGAAAGAATAAAACAAAATTTAGATCTTGAGTATGGTGATTACATTTACAATATTAAAAAACAATCATTCAAAGCATTAGAAACTGAAAGCACAAATACTTACAATACTGAACAAAATACTTTAGCTGCTAAGTATCAAACTTATAAAGACAATCCTATTATTAAAGCACAAGTTAAAACACAAATGTTAGACAATGCAACTGACTTTGTTAAGTCTATGCAATTATCTCCAATAGATGAAATTAATAAAAGAAATGCTGTTGAACGTGATTTGTTTTTATTAGATTTAGATTCAGTTATTGGAACTACAAATGCTAAAGAAAACTTTGCTAAGATGGATGAAGCATTTGGTGCTACAAGATTTGTTAAAGATGATGAATTATCAAAAGCATTATTTATTACTTATAAAGAAAAGATTTCTAAGATTGCAGTTAAAGGAGATCCTAATTCTGATTACGATAGAGCAATACAGATAGCAAATGAATTTGAAACATTACAAAGAGCTAATGGTAAAAAAGTATTAACAGGAAAACAACAAAGCGATTGGAGTGATTTTAAACAAAATTTATTATCAGAATCTATAGCACATGATGAAATTAGAACTAAAGTTGTTAGAGGAACAGAGGTTAATGAATATAGTGTTGCTCAAAAAGATATATTACAAAAAACATTTTATAATGCCATTGTTCCAGATTTATCTGGTCAAAGAAATAAAACTTTAGCAACAGAATCTGGTTTTGAATATGATCAAAGACTTAATCAATTCTTAGCTGCTAATCCTTCTGCTTCTGTATTAGAGAAAAAATTATATGCAAAAGAATTATCAACTTTATTAATTGATAAATATAGAGATGCAGATATTGCAAACATTACAACATTTGATTTACAGAAAAACAAATTTAATATTGTAAGAGAAAAACAACAGATTGCTGATCTTATTACATCTTATAATTTAGATCCTACTCAACCTAATCAGTTAAAAACATTAGCTAAATTAAATGGATATAAAGATAAAAATGGTAATCCAGATGTTAATGGTTTTTTAAAAGAATATCAAAAAGTTATTCAATCAAGACAGAAGGAATAAATGCCTACTATTGATCCAGCTTTGCAGGAGTTTTTCTCTACACCAGATACTCCTAATAAAAATATAAACACACCACCTGTTCCTGTTACAGAAACAGTGGCACCAGAACCTAAGCCTACTGGCAAACCTCAACCTGTAGATCCTAATTTATTAAATTTTTTTAATGAAGAAAAAAGAAATTATGAAAAAATACAACCTAAGCAATCTGGTTTAGTTAAAGATCCAAAGGAAGATGATTTTGGTTTTTGGCGTACTGTGGGGGATATGACTTTATCAATTCCACAAGGAGTTGTTAATGCTGTTGAAGAACAAGGAGATTTCTTAGATGAAAATATTGTATCTTTAGGTGGTATTGAATTTGGTGATAAAGATGGAAAATTATCATTCAAAGATTTTATTCCACAATATGTTTCACCAACAAGATGGAAAGAAAAAAGATATTCAGAAGAAAGACAGTTACCATTATTTTATAAACCAAAAACATTAGCTGGTAATATTACTGAAGGAGTTTCAAGATTTGTTACTGGGTTTTATACACCAAACAAATTTCTTAAAGGAGCAGGATTAGTTGGTGGTTTTGGAGTTACAGCATTAAGAGGTATGGCTGCAGGAGCTGTTGCAGATCTTACTGTGTTTGATCCTAACGAAGGAAGATTATCTGATATGTTAGTTGAGTTTGATTCACCAGTATTAAACAATGCTGTTACTCAATATCTTGCTACAGATGTAGAAGATACAGAAATGGAAGGAAGATTAAAAAATGTTTTAGAGGGTATGATTGTTGGAGGTGTTGCAGAAGGAGTTCTGTTTGGTATTAAAGCATTTAAAAAAGCTAAAGCCACACAAAATTTTGATGAAAAGAATGCTATTTATAAAGAAGCTGGTGAGGCAATAAAAGAAGTACAGGCTGGTAACAAAACATCACCTGTTGTTAAAAAAGCAATCGTTGATGGTAATAATGCAATTAATGTAGATGAGCTTACAAAAGAATTTAAAATTGGTGAAAAGACTGCAAAAACAGATTCAGAATCTTTTATTAAAAAAATATTAAATACTAAATCATTTAGAAATGCTGAGCATGTTCTTAAAACAATAGATGATGTTGCAGATCAATTTGATGATGCTACTAAAAACTTTTTAGAAAATGACGTGTTAAGAAATGACGTTGCAGAAGAACTTGCAAAAACATTAGCAAGAAATAAAGATGAAATATTAAGAGCATTACCAAAACAAACTGAAGCTGCTAAACAAGGAACAGTTAGAATGTTAGCATCTAAAATGGTATTGCAAGAAATTGCTAGAAATTTACAAGATACATCTATTAAATATATAGCTCAGTTTGGTGAAAATGAAAAACTTTGGACTAAAGAAGCTAGACAAGAAATTGCTAATTATGCAAATCTAATTCAAAATGTAACTTATTCATTAAAAGAACAAATAAGAGGTGCAGCAAGAGTAACTCAAGCTGGTAGAGTACAAGTTGGTGCAGTAGGTGGTAAAGTTATTGACGCAGAAAAAGCAGCTCAATTTGTAAGATTATATAATTCTAATCCTATTATTCTTGCTAAGAAATTTAGCAAAGGTTCTTTAGATGAGGTTATTCAAAATGCTGGTAAAACTAAATATCAAAAAGCAATAGAAGTATTTAACTCTGCTTATATTAACTCATTACTATCTGGTGTATTTACACAAGCAGTAAACTTAAAAAGTGGATTATATGAAGCACTAATTAGACCAATGGAACAAGTTATTGGTGGTGCTATTGCAAGAGATAAAAAATCAATTCAATTAGGATTTGCTCAGTATCGTGGAATGGTAACATCATTCAAAGATACTTGGAAAGCTGTAGGTATAGCACTAAGACAAGGAGATGCTGTTCTTGATCCACTTGCTAGAACTCAAGATAATTTACAAATTGTTAATGGTAAAACAGTAAGACCAATCAGTGCAGCTAATTTAGGATTTAATGGAAGAGTTGGAACTGCAGTAGATTGGATTGGTAGAGTTGTTGAACTTCCATCAAGATTATTAATTACAAGTGATGAATTTTTAAAACAAGTTAATTACAGAGGAAGATTACTTTCTAATGCTTTAGAAAATACAATGGAACTTGGTTTAGATATTACATCTAAAGAAGGTAAAAAGAATATTGAAAGAATTTTAAAAGAAGGATTTGATGAAAATGGATTAGCAAATATTAAAAATAATCCTATTAATGAAAAAGCATTACAATATGCTAGAGAATCTACATTTACTAATTCATTAACTAATGGTTCTTATTTAAACTGGGGATCTAAGATTGAAAACTTTTTAAGACAATCTCCTGAGTTTAGATTTATTATGCCATTTATTAGAACTCCAACTAACTTATGGAGGCATTTTAGTAATCGTGTTCCAGGTTTTGGTGCTTTAACAAAACAAAATCAAGAGTTATGGAATAGTGGAGATAGACGTGCAAGAGCAGAAGTTTTAGGAAGACAAGCTCTAGGATTCGCTGGAACAATGTATGCACTAGATGTTGCATTAGAATATGTTGAAACTAAAGATGGTATGAGATTACCTAAACTTACAGGTAATGGTCCAGCAAACTTTGATATTAAAAAACAATGGTTATCTCTTGGATGGCAACCTTATTCATTTGCAAGACAAAATTCAGATGGAACAGTAACTTATGTTCAATACAACAGAATGGATCCTCGTTTTTATGTTTTAGGTATTATGGCAGATTTAAAAGAAAATATAGCAAACATTAATGATGAAGATAAATCAGATATATTTGGTTCTGCATTTTTAACAGTATTTAAAAATGTAACTAATAAAACTTATTTAAGAGGATTATCAGATGTGTTTGAAGTTTTAGCTGAACCTACCCCTAAAAACATTTCTCAATTCTTTGGTGGAGTTGTAGGTAATATTATTCCTTTTGTATCATTTAGATCACAAGGAATACCAGGAATATTAGATCCAGATAAAGAAGCACTAGAAACAAGATCATTTATAGATCAGGTTATTGCTAAGACTCCTTTTGCTAAAGGTTACTTAGAAACAAAAAGAGATATATTAACTGGCGAACCTATTGAAAAGAAACCAACAGGATTAGTTATAAATCCAGATGGCGTAGCTTCTTTCTCTTTTTGGTTTATGGGACCAACAATGGTTGGAAAATCATCAGATGTTAAACAAGATCCAGTATCTTATGAAGTTGCAAGACTTAAATTAACACTATCAGCACCAGAAACTAAAAAGTTTAAAGTTGATTTAACTGAATTTAAAAAAGGAGATCAAACTGCTTATGATTATTGGTTAGAACAGGTTGGTAAAGCTAAGGATTTTGATGGCACAACACTTAAACAAAAATTAGAAAATACATTTAAAACATCACAATATAAATCAGCTAAAGAAGGTGATGAAACATTTGATGGTGGTAAAGAGTATATTGTTAAAAGAATATTTGAAGGTTATAAAAAATTAGCTTATGCTAATATGTTACAGAAATATCCAGAAGTTAGAAAAGAAATAGAGAAATCACAAGGATATAAGTATCAAATGCTTACACCTTTAAAAGCTGGTGAAAAACAAATACCAAAAGGTTTAGAATAATAATAGACATAGTGATTAAAATATAATAAAGGAACTTTATGACAATATCTTCAACTACAGTTAAGAATAGTTACGCAGGTGATAATTCTACAACTACGTTTTCATATACATTTAAGATATTCCAAGACTCAGATATTCAAGTAATTATACGTTCAGCTAATGGAACTGAAACAACTAAGACTATTACAACTCACTATACTGTAACAGGTGCAGGTAACGCTGGTGGTGGATCAGTTATATTCACAGCTGGTAATATTCCAACATCAACTCAGACAGTTGTATTAAGACGTAACATTCCACAAACACAATCAATAGATTATATCGCTAACGATCCATTCCCTGCTGAATCTCATGAAGAAGGTTTAGACAGAGCAACAATGGCAATTCAACAATTGCAAGAAGAAGTAACAAGATCTTTAAAATTATCTAAAACAAATACAATGACATCTACTGAGTTTACTGTAGGTGCTACAGATCGTGCTAATAAAATTCTAGCATTTGATACTAATGGCGAATTATCAGTTACACAAGAGCTTGGAACTAACAGAGGTTCATGGAGTGCTGGAGTTACATACAATGCCAGAGATATTGTAAAAGATGGTTCTAACAATAACGTATATCTTTGTAATACAACTCACACATCTACAGGTACAACTCCAATCAGTTCTAATGCTGATGTAGCTAAATGGGATTTAATTGTTGATGCACAATCTGCTACAAACTCAGCTAATGCAGCTGCGAACTCTGCATCTAACAGTTCTAATTTTTCTAACAACTCATCTAATTTTGCTAACGCATCTGCTAATCATGCATCAAATTCTAGTAATTTTGCAAACAATGCTTCTAATTCTGCTAATACAGCTTCAACTTATTTAGCTGATGTAAGTGCTAATGCTAATGCTGCCGCAAATTCTGCTAGCAATGCTTCTAACTTTGCAAACAATTCTAGTAACAGTGCAAACTCAGCATCAAATCATTCTAGTAACTCAAGTAATTTTGCAAACAATTCTAGCAATAGTGCTAACACATCAGCAAACCACGCATCAAATTCTAGCAACTTTGCTAACAATAGTTCTAATAGTGCAAATGCTTCTAGTAATCATTCTGCCAATTCATCTAACTTCGCAAACAACAGTTCAAATCATGCGGCAAACAGCTCAAACTTTGCCAATGCTTCTAGCAATCATGCAAGTAATTCATCTAATCATTCTGCTAATTCTAGTAACTTTGCTAATACATCTAGTAACCATGCAGCTAACTCAAGTAACTTTGCTAATAATTCTAGTAACTTTGCTAACACTGCTAGTAACGCAGCTAATGCGGCAAACAGTGCAAGAGATGCAGCTCTAGCCGCAACAGATAGTTTTGATGATACATATTTAGGTGCTAAAGCAAATGATCCTTCAGTAGATAATGATGGTGATCCTTTAAATGCTGGTGATCTTTACTTTAACACAACATCTAGTGTATTGAAATATTATACAGGTTCTGCTTGGTTAAATGTAGAGGCTACTGATACAAGCACTTTTGCAACAAAAGGTTTTGCTTTAGCTGTTTCTATTGCATTATAATGAAAAATATACTATGGCTTTATTTCGTAAACTCAATAAAGAAATTTAAATAAGGATTTAAATGGCACAAAATTTTAGAAGATACATAGCAAGAAACGTAACAACTTCTGCTAGTACATTATTAACTGCAAATAGTTACGATACAATTATAGGAATATCTATAGCTAACACAACTGCTTCAGCTGTTAATGCTTCAGTATATATTACATCAAGTGCTGCAGATTATTACATAGTAAAAAATGCACCAATTCCAGCAGGATCATCATTACAAGTTATTGATGGTGGTGCTAAATTCGTTCTTGAATCTGGTGATGCACTAAAAGTAATTTCTGACACAGCTACATCTTTAGATGTAATTGTTAGTGCAGTTGACGATATTTCAACATAGGAATAAACAATGCCTTTTATAGGAAATACACCAGCACAAGTTCCTTTAACTTCTGCGGATATAGCTGATGGTATTATAACATCTGCAAAGATTGTAGATGGTACTATTGTCAATGCAGATATAAATGCAAGTGCCGCAATCGCTTCTACAAAATTATCTGGTGTTGGTGCTACTGCTGGACAAGTTATTCAGGTTTTAGGTGCTACCGATTCAACACAAAGAAGTACAACATCAACATCTTTTGTTACTGCTTCAAATACATTATCAGTAACAATTACTCCATCAGCAACTTCTAGTAAATTTGCAATATTTGCTACTCATTATGGTTATACTAATTCTGCTGTTGTTTTTTATACGATTTTTAAAGATTCAACCAATTTAGGTGGTTCAAATGGAATAGGATATATTGATACTTTTAATGCTGCAATAGATGGTGTTGTATCTTATTGTCATTTAGATTCACCAAATACAACTTCTGCAATAACTTACCAATGCTATATGAGAGTTTCTGGTGGAACTGGATATATGGGTTCTACTAATCGTGTAGCACAAATAATAGTAATGGAAATTAAAGGTTAATTATGAAAATAAATATTTGTACTGCAATAACTTCAATAAAAAAAGATGCACAAGTTTCAGTATCAGGAGATGATATTAATACATTAATTTGGCATGATAATAATCCAACAAACATTACTAATCAACAAATACTAGATAAACAATCTGAATTACAATCATTAGAAGATGTTTATGAAAATAGACGTAAAGAATATGGAACTGTTGTATTTCAATTAGATGAGATTTATCATAATGGTTTAGATAGCTGGAAAGCTAGAATAGCTAATATTAAACTTAACAATCCTAAGGAATAGTATGCTGCATTTATGCTTCATGTTGAAATTCCTTGTAAAGACTGTTAATAAAACTATAAGAGGAATTTAGACATGCCACTAACAAAAATACAATCACTAGGAATAACTGATGGCACAATAGTTAATGCCGATATTAATGCTAGTGCTGCAATAGCAACAACCAAATTAGGTGCTGGTGCTGTATTACAAGTTGTTTCAACAACTAAGACTGATACATTTACAACAACATCTACTTCATACACAGATATAACAGGAATGTCAGCTTCAATTACTCCTTCATCTACTAGTAATAAAATTTTAGTTTTAGTAGAAATAAATGGTGGTGCTTTAGACCAAG
>Ga0208787_1000099_pt1 | contig 40279 bp, 29 predicted proteins | sample Wag4_2014_7_11_FD_187362 | JGI IMG/M metagenome (GOLD analysis project Ga0208787, IMG submission 187362) | Fresh water microbial communities from Ohio, USA - Utica-2 Time Series HT 2014_7_11 (SPAdes) (version 2) | ecosystem: Environmental > Aquatic > Freshwater > Water tank | place: USA: Ohio...
TGTTTAAGCTTCATTAATAATAAAGGACTTTCCACGCCAATAATAGCTGAGGGGATAAGGCCTAGCGCCTTTTCCAAGCTTGCCCTTACTTCAGGCCCTCTTATATTTTTATCAGCTAAGGCCAAGCGTGCTAGAATTACAGCAGCTTCTTTATTTATTGTTTCATCAGTTAATGCTTTACTCACTAGCATAAAGCTTGCAAAGCCAGGAATTAAAGAAGCCTCATGTAGTACCCTTCTTTTTTCTAATCTAGTACTAGCCTTTGTCATTCTATCTTCTAAAATAAGTATTTGCTGTGCAGGTGTAGTGGTAGTTTGTTTTGGAGCGCTTGCTATTTTAAGTTCTGGTAATTTAAAATTAAAATTATCTAAGGCCGCTTGAATATGTTTTGCATTTTCACCAGATGCCGATTTTAATCCCTTGGTTAAGGCTTGCTTAGCTGCAGCAGTATGAATACTCGCTAAGGCTCTTGCTGCACTGCCCGAAAAGGTTTCATTATTTAATAAACTACTGAGTAATTTTATCGCCGCATTATCGCCTAATAAGCCTAATTGTTCAATAATGAATTCACGCGCGTAAAAAGTTTTAGCAGCACCATACACAGCTACTAAATTTTCAGCTACTTGTTGTTTTAACACAGTATTTAAACTAGCATCGTTCACATAAGCGTTTAAAGCATATGTAGATTTTAGTTTCAGAGAGTCGTCGTTAAGTAAATGTACTAATTGTTTCCATTCGCTCTTTCCCCAAGTATGCATAGAAGTAATGGCAGTCTCTGTTTCCGAAGGACGTTGATAAGGAAAACTATTGATAGTATTTTTTACTGACCCTACTTGTGCTATTACCTGTGTGGCAAATAACAAGAAGAGTAGTAAATAAGAAATTTTATTTTTCATTGAAAGTAATTTTTTGAATGATTAAATGTTCCAAGGAGAACGCATCGCTGGGTTAATTAACCTGTTGGCTTCTTCATCATTAATAAATTCTTGGGTGATAGGATTAAACTTTAAATTTCTTCCTAATTGTAATGCAATTTTCCCCATATTAATAATAGTACAAGATCTAAAACCATTGGATTCATTGAGTGCAAATGGAGTTCTTTCTCTTACCGATTCTAAAAAATCAGTGACTTGAGGCGCAGGATCTGGCATCATGGCTAATTTTTCAGTTAAATTCGGAATGTCCGACTTAAAGCCAGCAAAAAGTTTTCCCTTAGGTCCCTCAATATAGGCTGCGCTTGGGTCCTTGGCCTCTCCGTCTAAAATAATCTTACAACCATCTTCATAGGTGTAAGTTAATTTTCTAAATGTACCACAGGCATCAGGATGTTGTTGTTCTGCATCAATCTCCACTGAAACAGGACTTGTTTCATCTTTCTCTAGGAAGTATTGAATTGGATCGATATAATGTTGTCCCATATCGCCAAGACCTCCACCATCATAATCCCAATAGCCTCTAAATGTTTGATGCACTCTATGTTCATGGTAAGGTTTAAAGGGTGCAGGGCCTAACCATCTGTCATAATCTAATTCTTCAGGTACAGCTTGTGCTTCTAATTTAGTTTTTCCTACCCAATAAAATTTCCAATCAAACCCCGTGGTCTTACTCACTGTTACTGTTAATGGCCAACCTAATAAACCCGATTCAACCAATTTTTTGATGGATTTCACTGTCGAATTCATTCCATAAAAATTATCTTCAAAACGGAACCAAGTATTTATACGAAACATACGCTTATACTGCTGAACGGCTTCTACTACTCGTTTTCCTTCACCGATTGTTCTGGTCATTGGTTTTTCACACCAAATATCTTTACCCGCTTTGGCAGCTTCAATGGCCATAATACCATGCCAATGAGGAGGCGTAGCAATATGTACAATATCTACTTCTGGCAGTGCAATTAATTCTCTATGGTCATGAAAAGTTTTTACATTTCCTCCTACTAGTGCTGCTGCAGATTGTAAATGTTTTTTATCTACATCACAAATGGCTACTACACGAGTGCCTGCATAGGGAATATGAACCCTACCCATACCACCTAATCCGATAATACCTTTGGTCAGTTGATCGCTAGGAGCTAAAAATCCTCTACCTAGCACTTGTCTTGGAACAATTGAAAAACCTGCTACTACAGCGCTAGCATTTTTTAAAAATCGACGACGGCTATTTTTTTCCGGTGTTTTCATCTTTTGTTATTAAAGTAAAAAATATTTTTATTATAATTAAAATGCAATTTTATTTTGTACAAGTTATCTGTAATTTAATGTTTTTTCAATAAATTTTTTTATATTCAAGTTCGCTTTTAAGACCAAACCAAAAAATTAACGATTATGTCAAAAAACATTCAAACCAACAGGCTATTTGTTGCAAGCTGTCTCGCTTTATTAGTTACTTCTCTTTCCTTTGGAATTAGAGCAGGTGTATTAAGCCAACAAGGCATTGATTTTCAATTAACGAATGCGCAATTAGGCACTATTGCAGCTACTGCATTCTGGGGCTTCCCCCTTGCGATGCTAGTAGGCGGTACTATTGTTGATATTATTGGTATGAAGCGCTTATTAGTGCTTGCCTTTATATTTCATTTATCAGGTATCGTACTAACTATTTATGCGACAGGCTATTGGAGTTTATTTTTCTCTACTTTATTAATTGGTATTGCCAATGGAACAGTGGAGGCTGCTTGTAATCCTTTAGTAACAGCCTTATACCCTAATAATAAAACCACCAAATTGAATCACTTTCATTTATGGTTCCCTGGAGGTATTGTAATTGGCACTTTAATTGTATTCTTATTTAATAAAATAGGATTAGGTACGAATTTACAAGTGGGCATGATGCTTATTCCAACTATTTTGTATGGTTATTTCTTTTCTAAATTAGAATTCCCAGAAACAGAGCGCGTATCAAGTGGCGTTTCTGCATCAGATATGTATAAGAGTTTATTGAATCCTCTATTTATTTTTATGATTATCTGTATGTTCGGAACAGCCATCACAGAATTATTTACTGGACAATGGATTGATGTACTACTTAAAAATGTAAGTGATAATGCCATCTTATTATTAACTATTGAAACAGGTATTATGGTTATTGGTCGTGCCTTTGCAGGTCCAGTAGTAAAAAAGTTTTCACCTTCAGGAGTATTATTAATTTCAGCTATTTTAGCAGCCTTAGGTTTATACTTATTAGGCCATACGACTGGTAATATGTTATTTGTAGGTGCTATTATTTTCGGTATTGGCGTTTGTTATTTCTGGCCAACGATGTTAGGCTTTGTTGCTGAAAACCTACCTAAAACGGGCGCTGTAGGGCTTAATCTTATGGGCGGTGCGGGTATGTTTGCTGTATCTGTTTATATGATATTTATGAGCGACTTCTATGATACCTTAGTGAATGCTAAAATTCCAGCAGGTACTGCAGCAGCAGACTTGGCAGCGGTTACCAATGAAGCTAAAAAATTAGCGGGACCAGAAGTCATCAATGCGACTTTAATGATTCCTCTGGTTTTAATTGTTGCTTTTATTGGATTAAACGTGTATATGAAAAATAAAAAAGCAGCGACTGTTTAATTTTTTTCTATTCGATTCTATTTATAAAATTTTGGATGTCTGTAGCAACAGCATTAGGAATTTCTTCCATGGGGGTATGTCCAATATTTTTATAAATAGTTAGCACACTTCCTTTTATATCTTTTTGAAATAGGTAGGCATTTTCTACAGCTATAAGATGATCCTGCTCCCCCCATAGAATTAAAGTAGGCTGCTTAATAGTTTTAATGGGTTCGGAAGAATAGGCTGTTCGGTTTTTAAATATTGATAAAGTGGCTGCACGATTGCCCTCTCTTAATAGCATTTCATGATACCTTGTTACTATGGCATCGCTTATTATACTGTTATCATAAAATACAGTCTCTAAACTTTTTCTTACCAAAAACTTAGGAGTGATTACTAATAGTAAATTATTAATGACAGGGGTACTTGCTAATTTAAATCCTAAACTTCCTTTTTCATTTTTCATAGGGTAACCAGCTGCATCTATTAAAATAAGATTAGCTATTTTTTCGGGATGCGCTACTGTATATTGCCAAGCAATCGCTCCTCCTAAAGAATTTCCTGCCAAGCTGCAGTTATTAATATGCATTGCATTTAAAAATGAATCTATAAAGCGAACATAATAATCACCTGCATAATAATTTTCTGGATTAGGGCCGGTGATACCGAATGCAGGAAGATCGAATCGTATAATTCTTCTTTTATTATTTGAGCTTGCAAGTATAATGGAAACCAGGCTGTCCCAGGTATGTAATGAAGAAGACGTGCCATGAATAAGCATTAAGGGTGTAGAATCAGAAGGGTTGCCCTCATCTCTATAATGCACCTGCATGCCCATCAGCGGCATATACTTAGAAGCGGCATTACCATATTTAGCTTTAATTTTTTCAACAGGGATATCTCTTTGGCCATACACTGTAAACACTAGCACTAATAATACAAGTATGCTTATCAAAGTATAGCTAAGGTTACGCTTTAACTTATTCATAAATTATTTGCTTTATTTAATTTTAAAGTGATTAAGTTATAACATTTTTTTAGATTAATGAATTCTTTTTCAATGACTTTGTATATATAGATCCTACCTACCATTATTATATAATTATTAATTTGTAATTTCTATTAATTGAATTGCTTATTTATTCGGTTAACAACTTAGTTTACAATGGAAGAAAAATTTTAATTTAAATTCATACTCAAACCATGAATTATTTCGTAAATTTCTATTCATAAAATAGTGGATGTAAATCATAAACATTTTAAAAAAGCCAAGATGAAAAAATTAATTATACTCTTATCCATGTGCCCCTTGGTAGTAAAGGCCCAGCAAGCAGATTGGCTAATAAAACCTACTGCACAAAAGGCGCTTATATCTATTCAAAAAAATAAATTAACCTTAGATAATGGCTTGGTTAGGCGCGTATTTTTATTAGAACCCAATGCAAGTTGCATAAGTTATACCAACTTAAGTAATGGACAAGAATTATTAAGAAGTATTGAACCTGAGGCAAGATTGGTATTCAACGGAACATCTTATAATGTTGGCGGACTAAGTGGGCAAAAAGAAAAAGCGTATTTAAGATTAGAGGTAGAAAATAATTTACAGAAAAAAGATTCCGATTTTGTTTTTACGAACTACCGTATTTCAGATATCAAGCCCTTTATTAATTGGAAGCCTAGCACTTGGTTAACGAATCCGAATCAACCAACGGGCAAAACAGTCACACTTGAATTTATTTCAAATTTACCTGCTTTAAAAAATATAATGGTTCAAGTGCATTATGAATTATTTGATGGACTTCCTTTAGTCACGAAATGGGTATCAGTAGAAAATAAATCTAATGCGACTATTAAATTGAATAGAGTCGTAAATGAAGTATTGGGTTTAGTAGAAGAAGAATCTGCAGTAGTAGGCAAGCCGGAAGAAATGAAAAAACAGCATGGAATTTATTTTGAAACAAATTATGCCTTTAACAATGCCATGCGTTATGATATTAGCGATCAAACCACCCATTGGAAAACAGATTTGAGTTATACTTCACAGGTGAACTATAATTTTGAAACACCTTGTTTATTAGAAATTTATCCTGAAAAGGCTCCTGGTATTGACTTAGCGCCGAATGAAATATTTAAATCGGTACGCACCAATGAATTATTAATGGATAGCTATGATAGACAAAGGCGTGGATTAATCTTGAAGAAAATGTACAGAACTATTGCGCCTTGGACAACGCAGAATCCTATTTTTATGCATTTGGTAAGTAAAAATGACCAAGAAGTAATAAATGCGATTGACCAATGCGTGGCCACAGGCTATGAGGCAGTTATTTTAAGTTTTGGAAGTCATTTAGAAATGGAAGATACAACGGCTGCGAATTTAAATAGATGGAAGGCCTTAGCGAAGTATGCACATGATCATAAAATTTTATTAGGGGGCTATTCTTTATTTAGTAGCAGACGTATTAGTGATGAAGATGATGTAGTAGATATTAAAACAGGAAAACCCGGAGGCGCATTCTTCGGCCATGCGCCTTGCTTTGGAAGTAAATGGGGGTTGGCGTATAGAGATAAAATAAAAAACTTTTTTACTTATACTGGTTTTGATATTTGGGAAAATGATGGGCCATATCCTGGCGATCTTTGTGCTTCTACTAAACATCCAGGTCATTTAGGCTATGATGATTCTCAGTGGAGACAAATGGAAATACAAAAAGGCTTATACCGCTCTTTGAATGAAATGGGTATTTATATTAATGCACCAGATTGGTATTTTTTAGATGGCACACATAAAATTGCTTTGGGGTATAGAGAGGTAAATTTTTCTTTGCCTCGTCCTCAACAAAAAATTATAAATCGTCAAAATATTCATGACGGTACTTTGGAGAAAATTCCTTCGATGGCCTGGGGCTTTGTGCCGCTCACTAAATATCAGGGAGGTGGGCCAGAAGCAGTGCTAGAGCCATTAAGTGAACATTTAAACGATTACGAACAGTTAATGATGCAATACTATGGAGCTGGCGTACAGGCTTGTTATCGTGGCCCGAGATTATATGATACAGAGACCACCAGACAAATGGTTTCCAAAACCATTTTTTGGTATAAAAAATATCGAAATATTTTAAATGCAGATATGATTCAACTTCGTCGTGCCGATGGTCGTGATTGGGATGGTTGGATGCATGTGAATCCTGCACTTGCACAAAAAGGATTAATGATGTTATTTAATCCCACAGAAGCACCAATTACAAGAACGATTGCTTTGCCTTTATATTATACAGGCCTAAGCAAAACGGCCATTATTATAGATGCGAAAGGAATGTCAAAAACCTATACATTAAATAGAGACTATACCATTGATTTTACTTTTACCATTCCTGCAGATTCCTATAGCTGGTTTCTAATAGAGTAAATGGCTAGTCTTTCAATAATTTACTATTGAAATTATGTAGAGCAAGTGAAGGTATGTAGAGCTTAGTTCAAAAATAATTCATCTACAAATATCCAGCCAGGGGTACCTTTACCCGGATGCCATGTAGGTAATTTTTTTACATTTAATAAAGTAAACCTATAATATTTATAGGAAGCGCCTGCTGGAATAGAGCAGCTAAATGATTTATTTTCTCTAACCACATCTGTTTCTTTTAGGGAAGGAAATTTAGCTTCATTTAATTTTTTAAATTCTTTGCCATCATTACTTCCTTCAATTATTATAGATAAGATAGGGAAGATATAGGATCCGTTATCTACAAAGGCATTAAAATGTGCTTCTTGTAAAGGTCTGGCTTGTTTAAAGCCAATCACAAATTTCATCGTGGCATCTTTATAGGCCAACCACTTACCATTTGAAAAGTTTTTCTCCCCTAATTCATAGTCAATAAGGGTTTTAGCGCCTCTACCTGGATATTTTGCATCTGGGTTAGTCACAAAATAAATACTGTCAGGATGTATTTCCGATTTATAAAAAGTTTTTTGAACTATATCACTACTCATCCAACCTGGTTTAAAAGCCTTTGTTTTTAAAATAGTGTTTTTAGTAAAACGTAATTTTTTAGTATAGATAGGACTTGTAAGACTATCTGGATCTGAACCATCTGTAGTATATCTCACCACAGCCCCCTTTAAAAAATGCTTTACTACCACATCTAGGCTACTAACAATGATAGCAGAATCTTGATCAATAATGGGGCTAGTTAATTTGATAATTTCTGCATCTAAATTATCTCCAATGATAATTTTAACCTTTTTATTACTAGCACTTAATTGTTGAAATTCTTTTTTACTGGAATGATTGGTCCAAATATTAATTTCAGTAAATGGCGCTTTCTCCAAAAACTTTGTCAAAGTATTTTCATTTACTTCTATTCCACAAATAGACAAGCTTTTTAAGCTAGTAATAGCTTTAAGCGGTGCTAAGTCGTTTAAAGTTAATGTAGTATAATTTAAATTTAATTTTTTAAGTTTTGTAAATTGTATAATAATGGAAAGGTCTTCTTTAGTGAGGGGCATACCTTGCAAATTAAGACTTACAATTTTATCTTTAATTTTTTCTAAATTCTTTAACTGCTCTATTTTATAAAAAGACCCTTGAAAAAAATTGACCTCTATTTCCTCAGAGCCGTTATATAAATAATTTACAGTACAATAACTGCTGTTGTAAGGTTTTAAATCGGGGGCGTTATTTTTGTTATCTCCACTACCTTTTGCGGGTGCTTTATAGGCCATGGCAAGAATGGCTAAGCTATCTGTCTTTGCAAGCTCGCTTATTTTTTTAGTAAAATTCCCCCCCGCCTTTACCCATTTATTAAGTAGGGTCAATTCCTCTAAAGTCAATTGCAGCTTGCCATCTGGAGGCATATGCTTTTCATCTGTATTGGGTAAATGTATTCTTTGTATGAGTTGGGCTTCTTCATTTTGTATACCATTTAATATACTTCCATTTTTACCTCCTTTGATAATGAGCTCAGGACTTTGTAATTGCAATTGGCCCTTTACTTTATCTGGACCATGACAGCTTACACATTTTTGAGCCAGGATGGGCGCAATGGCTTTTTCGTAAACAGTTAAACTAGAATCAACGGTTTTTACTTCTTCGGCTACTTTTACCTCAGGTATAGGCATAGACAATGCATTTTCACCGTGCGTTAATAAAGCACCCTGATGTGTAAAAAATAATAGCACCAATAAATAGCTTAGAGCAATTATTTTTTTAAAGTTAGTAGCCAAATTTTTTATGTAAATCAATAACCAACTTATCAGTGCAATAGAAAGGCCACCCCATTTATGTAAATTTAAAGTATCTGTATCATAAGCATCTTGCTTGGATAAAAATAAGCCTAATAAGGCTACCAAGGATGCCATAAGTGCATTCCCTACTAGCACTAATTTTTCTGTACTTTCTTCTAGCTTATTATTTTGAAAAAAAACTAAATAAATAACAATCGCAATACCAATAACAATTGGGAAATGTAACACTAAAGGATGCATTTTCCCGAACCAGAGTAAAATAGTATTAGATTTACTTGCTTCACTATAGATAGCAAGGAGTAATAGTAGTGGATTTAAAAACCAAACACACCATTCCCCCCATTGACTTAGTTTTTTACTATCCATACTTAACTAATAATTTCATTAACCACTTTGCCCGCTACATCTGTTAATCGGAAGCGTCTTCCTTGGTGTTTAAATGTAAATTTTTCGTGATCGATGCCCATTAAATGCATAACGGTTGCATGAAAGTCATGCACGTGCACAGGTAAGGAATTAATATTGTATCCAAAATCATCGGTTTCTCCAAATACACCTGGTTTCACGCCACCACCTGCCATCCAAATAGTAAAGGCTCTTGGATGATGGTCTCTACCATAATTATCTTTGCTAAGTGCTCCTTGACAATAATTGGTTCTTCCAAATTCACCACCCCAGATCACTAAAGTCTCGTCTAATAATCCTCTTTGTTTTAAATCTTTTATTAAAGCAGCAGAGGGTCTATCTACATCTTTACATTGACCCACAATCTCTGCAGGTAAATTACCATGTGAGTCCCAACCTTGATGATATAATTGCACAAAGCGCACTCCATTTTCTGAAAGTTTTCTAGCTAATAAACAGTTGGCTGCATAAGTACCTGGTGCCAAACATTCTGGCCCATACATTTTTACAATGGACTCTGGCTCATTCTGTAAAGAAGTAATTTCCGGTACCGCCATTTGCATACGATAGGCTAGTTCATATTGCTGAATTTTTGTAACAATTTCTGGATCCCCAATATTGTTATATGCTTCTTGATTCAATGAAGCAATCTCATCTAAAATTTTTCTCTTGTCTCCTCTGTCAATAAATTCAGGGTCAGTTAAATATTTTACGGGTTCTTCTCCGCTACTAAACTGTACTCCTTGATGTATAGAATCTAAAAAACCATTATTCCATAATTTAGAATACACACCTTGTCCGTTCCCTTTTCCTGTGCTTAATAAAACACAGAAAGCAGGCAAGTTTTTATTTTCACTTCCTAAACCATAGCTTACCCAAGAACCCATACTAGGGCGGTTTCCCACCTGTGCGCCTGTTTGGAAAAAAGTAAGTGCAGGATCGTGGTTAATGGCTTCGGTGTACATACTTCTAATAATACAAAGCTCATCACTCATGCTGGCAATATGCGGAATGGATTCACTAAACCATCCACCGTTGGCTCCGTGTTGTGCAAAATTAAATTTTGTACCAGCTAAGGGGAATTTGGCTTGACTAGCCGTCATACCTGTTAATCTTTGTCCATTTCGAATACTTGCAGGTAATTCTTCTCCATGCATTTTTTGTAGCATGGGCTTGTAGTCATATAAGTCTAATTGAGAAGGTGCTCCATTTTGGAATAAATAAATAACACGTTTTGCTTTAGGTGCAAAATGTGGTAATACATTCGTAAATAACTCTTCTTCATTGCTAGCATCAAAAATGCCAGGCACCATTAAGGAGCCCAAGGCAAGTCCACCAATACCTAAACTTAATTTAGATAAAAATTTTCTTCTATTTTGATTTAAGCCATGTTCTAAAAATTCATTCATACTATTTATGATTTTGTGATAGTTTCTTCTAAATTATATAATATCAATATGGTTTTCATTAATGCAGCGGCTTCGGCTTCATTGTACTTTTTAGTAGGATGTTTATATTCTCCCACGGCTAAAGTATTTTTTAATAAAGGAGCATTGCCATTAAAAAAAGCAACTTGTTTTTCACAGTAGTCCATTAATTTATTACGCTCAAACCTGGAGGGCTTTCTTATAACAATGGTTTCAAAGGCTTGTTCTAATTTATCTTCTAAAGTTTTATTACTCACTGAAATATTTTCAGCCAACACACGAGAAGCTTCTAGGACAGCTGGATCATTTAACATAGTCAATGCTTGTAGAGGTGTATTGGTGCTAGCTCTTTTGGCTTCACACTGGTCTCTATTACTTGCATCAAAGATCATCATACTAGGAGGGGGCGCTGTTAATTTTATAAAAGTGTATAAACCTCTACGATAAATGGCTGGGCCATGGTCTTGTTTGTAAGAAGCTAAAACACCTCTTCCAGAAGTAGTACTTTCCCATACACCTTTAGGTTGATAAGGCTTTACGCTGGGTCCTCCAATCATAGGGTTTAAAATACCACTGGTACCCAATACCCAATCTCTTACAATTTCTGCTTTGAATCTTATGCGGGGAGACCTAGTATAATATACATTATCGGGATCTTGTTCCAATTGTTTTTTACTCACCACACTTGATTGTTGGTAGGTATTACTAGATAATATTTTTTTCATTAAATATTTTACATCCCAATTGTGTTCCATAAAATCAACGGCTAACCAATCTAATAATGCAGGATGAGAAGGAAGCTCTCCTTGTAAACCATAATCGCTAGATGTTTTTACAAAGCCTTTACCAAAAATTTCTTGCCAAATAAAATTCACAAAAACACGGGCCGTTAATGGATTCTTTTTTTCTACAGTCCACTTGGCCAAGCCCAATCTGTTTCTTTCATATTTTAAGGTATCAAAAGGCATGATAGATTCAAGTGCAGTAGGTTTTACTTCTACCGTAGTCGGTGCATCATAACTACCTCTGCTTAAAATATAGGTAGGCCTTACTTTTCCAGTATCTCCCATTTTCCAATCTCCCATGACAGAGACTTCTAATTTATTGGTATCTACATGATTAATAAAGGATAATAATTTTGACTGCTCTTCTTTAGTAATAAATAATTTTGGATTTTTAGCAGGTGTAGATATACTTACATCTCCTTCAAAACCTTTTTCTTTACTCATATTAAAAAAGGCATATAGTTGGTAGTAGTCTTTGTTAGAGAAGGGATCGTATTTATGATCATGACACTGCGCACATTCAATAGTAACGCCTAGTATGGCCTTGCCATAAGTTCTTGTTTTATCAATATTATAAGAGACGCGGTACTCTTCTTCAATCACACCACCTTCTTCTGTGTATTTATGATTTCTAAAAAAAGCCGTGGCTAAAATAGTAGACTTGCTTGCAGTGGGTAATAAGTCACCTGCAATTTGTTGTGTTAAAAATTGATCATAATGCATATTGGTATTAAAAGCATTGATCACCCAATCTCTCCAAGGCCATTGAGATCTGATATTATCATCTTGAAAACCGTAAGAGTCGGCATAGCGCGCTAAGTCCATCCAGAGTAAAGCCATCTTTTCTCCGTATGCAGGCTTTTGTAATAATTTATCTAGTAATTGTGCATACCAGTTGTCGCTACTATTATTTCTCCATTGATTTAATTCTTCATAACTGGGGGCTAGTCCGGTAATATCTGCATAAGCTCTTTTAATTAATGCTTCACGGCTGGCGGTTTCATTGGGCTTAAAACCTTTTTCTTCCATTTTTTCTAATATAAATGGATCAATTTCATTTTTAACCCATTTGCTATTATCCACTTCAGGTAGGGCTTCTTTTACAGGTGCTACAAAGGCCCAATGCTTTTCATATTTAGCTCCCTGCTCTATCCACTTGGTAAATAATTTTATTTCATCTGTAGTTAATCTGCCTAAGTGACTTTCTGGAACTGGCATCATTAGAGCGGGATCATTAGAAGAAATTCTTTTTATCAATTCGCTTTGATCAGGCTTGCCTGGTACAATAGCAAAATGTCCTTTATTTTTTTCAAGTTCTGCAAAAGCACTTTCAGGTAAGTCTAATCGGAGCCCCGCTTTTATTTTAGATACATCTGGACCATGACAAGAAAAGCATTTATCCGATAATACAGGACGGATGTCTCTATTATAAGAAATAAGATTTTCTTTTTCTTTTTTAGCTTTTGCTAAATCAGTCACCGCATAAAGTAAACCTGCCACTGCTAATAAAATGCCAAAAATTATATATTTCTTCATAATTAAATTATAATAATTCTAAAAACGGATTCATTCAATTTTATACTCTTGTAAATTTATAAGGGTATACTTTTCCAGAAGCCCATTGCGCCACATAAATACTTCCTTCATCATCTACACATACATCATGTGGATGTACAAATATTTTTTCTGTTTGAGACATAGGTTGTAATACACCATTGTTGTAAACTGGTGCAGCGCCTCCTAAATTAGAAACCACTTTATTATTTTTATCTAAAATGGTTACAAACCCAGAGTTGACCGTGTCTAAATTAGGAGAACGTAAAACCGCAGCATATAAATAATCGCCTTTGATAACGGGCCTGCAAACACAGGCACCTGGCAAATGAATGACTTCCAATAATTTTCCATCCATAGAAAAACGCTTGAATGCATTGCGCGTTCTGTCCGTAATAATTAAAGTAGGTGTAGCATTTCTAGTATCTACACAAATGCCATGCGCGTTGTCTAAAAACGCATCGCCTGTTCCTCTTCCACCAAATGCATTTTTTAATTTTCCTTTTTCATCGTAATGTAAAATATGTTGTGCGCCATATCCATCTGCAATATAAAATTCGCCATTAGAAAGTACCGCAGTTTCAGTAGGCACAAAAGCTTCCTTTTTTTGATAAGCAGGTAAATCTGCAGGGGCGTCAATGGTCAATAAAATTTTTCCATCAAGGGTAGTTTTATACACTTGATGCTTATCGGTATCGGTTATAAATAAAAAATCTTCTTTGCCATTCTGTTGTACCGTTAAACCATGTGCTCCTGGAAATTGAGTACCCCATGCATCCATCAGGCGCCCCGACTTGTTATAAACAATAATGTTATTTTTTGTTTCATTCGTTAATAGGAAAATTCGCCCCTTACTATCTTGAATCATTTCATGACAATCATTGACTGGGGTTTTGGCTGCATTAAGCGAACCCCAATTAGTATTTAACTGATAAGTCATCCCATTTTGACCATAAATTGGTCCAGTGGTGGCAGACATTAAATTTTTGGTTAAGAGCAATCCGGTGCCTGACAAAATGGTATTTTTTAAAAAAGCCCTTCTTTTCATAAGTGGTGGTTTAAATAGTCATCACTAAGATACCTTTTTTGGCATAAAAAAAGAGCAGATTTCAGTCTAGAAATCTGCTCTTTTATACAAATAATTTAGTCTATTAATCGTCCGCGTCTTTTTTAGGGTTCATCTTTAAAAAGGCAGCTCTTCTCGGAGCGGGTACTAAGGCATTTTCTCCTTTTAAACCCTTCCATAATACTTCATTAAATTCATGGTCATTGATGCTGTCTTCCTTTTTGAAATTAAATGTTTCGCTTTTTCTTTGCATGGCTGTTCGTTCTGTATTTTTCTCATTGATATCATGCTGTAAAGGTTTGGTAATGAAGCCTTTAGGGTTGGATACCTTGTCAAAACATCTCCATAAGGATGTAGCACCTGCATCATATTGACTCATAGGGGGCATTCCCAAAATAAGCTCAATAGTCTTTAAAACAGAGCTAGTGGAATAGGCGGTATGGTCTACAAAGCCTCTTTTTACAAAGCCCCCTGCAATATAAGCGGGACTTCGGTGCGCATCCACGTGATCGGGGCCATTTTGAGCATCATCCTCCACTATAAAAACAACACTTTCATTCCAAATTGAACTCTTGCTTAAATAGTCTACAAACATACCTACTGCTAAATCATTGTCTGCCACATGTGCATAGGGAGATGGCCTGCCTAATCTCATTCCTTCCGTATGATCGTTTATAATTCTTAAGGTATTTAATTGTGGCACTTGATGAATGGCTAATAAAGAATCGAAATCACGTTTCCATTGACCCACTCTAGTGGTATCTCTTACCGTTTCATCCCAACTTGTATAATAGGGACAGAAATGATTTTCTAAAACAGGCAAATTAGCTTTATAGTTATCTGCAAATTCTCCGTAGGTTCTATAAGATACACCTGCTCTTTTTGCATAGTCCCAAATAAATCCATTTTTATTATTGGCAATAGCACGCGTACCTTCAGCATCATATTCACCTCCACGTCCTCCATAACTAGTTACCCAATTTTTTTCTAAGTAGTCATTGGCATATCCGCCCATTGTCCAGTTATGTCCATCCGCACTTACTTCACCATTTACATAAAAATTATCTAACAAAACAAATTCTCTGGCTAAGGCATGTTGGTTAGGTGTAATTTTTTCTCCAAACAAACAAAGACTTGTATCTCCATTGCCTTCTTTCATATCACCTAAAACTTGATCATAGGTTCTATTTTCTTTGATAATAAAAAATACATGTTTAATAGCAGAAGGGTCGCCTACTTTTTGTGGAATTACAGATCCTATTTCTGCATTAGATTTTTCTTCATTGTTTTTTGTGTAAGGCGTATTTTCATACACTGCTGCAGAATAGTATCCTAATTGTTTTTCGGAAGGGGTGTTAATAATACTTAATGTTCCCTTCATTAACCCTCCAATATATTGAACCTCTTCCATGTTTTTTAATAAACCTTTTTGCACTGCCATCTGTGCATTTTGATCATAAGGGTCAGGACCTAATGGATTCGCAAATGAAGTAAAACCTTTTCCATTAGTTACATAAATTTTACTGCCCACTACTTTAACACTAGTTGGATACCAACCCACAGGAATAAAACCTTTTGATTTACTATTACCAACGGTTGTTACATCAAATACGGCCAAGCAATTGTTATCGGCATTGGCAATGTATAAAGTTTTTTCATCTGTACTCAGTGCCACGCCATTGGTAGCGGAACCCACAGGGGCATTGGGATACAGCGCAGCGTTAAGGGTTTCAATTACCTTTCTATTTTTAATATCTATTACGGAAACGCTATTGTCTTCCCCATTCGCTACATAAATCGTTTTACCATTTTTTGAAAGAATTAAATCGTTAGGATGCGTTCCTGTAGCAATGCTACTGGTTATTTTTTTACTTAAAGTATTATACACTACTAATTTTTCAGCTCCCCAAATACTAATATATAATTCTGATCTATCATTAGATAAAATGCAAGTATAGGCTTCTGCAGGAAGCGCTGTTTTATTTATTATTTTCTTGCTCGATAAATTTATCTCGTATAAAGAATTATCGTCTTTAGTGACTACGTATAAAATATTTTTTGCATCGTTGATACAAATGCCTGCAGGAGAAATTTTATTAGGCCATTTTTCTCCCAATTTTATAGAATCGATTAGTTTTAATTTATTGTTTATGATACTATATTTTAAAATCCAATTATCATTACCACCCGAAGCGTATAAAGTTTTTTCATCTGCACTAAAAGCAATTCCTAACCAAGACTTATCAATTTTAATATTATCTGCAATAGTATTTGAAACTAAATTAATGAGCTGAATACTTTGCGTGCTTTGTCCATTATTGGTAATGGCCATTAATTTTTTTGATTTAGAGACTGCCATATTTAATGGTAAATCACCTAATGAAATACTAGTGCCTGCAGGACTTAATGCCCAGCCAGTAGGCAAGACTATTTTTTTTGAATCCTGTGCTTGCGTTATCATTCCAATAGAAATAATGGCAATGAATAAAAAAATTTGTTTCATGTTGTAAATTTTATTTTCTACTCAACAAGTTATTGAAACTTGTTTAATTCAAATCATTTGAATTGTGTATTAGTATGAAATAACAAAGAGTTAATACCCCAAAGGTCATAGGGCTAAATGCCTCCCATTAAAAACCCCGAGATGTATTTATCTCAGGGTTTTATCTAGAGGGGCTGTAAAACTTTATTACTAAAAGTATTTTGTTACACCTGGTATGGCAATGGGATAATGCCCATCTTCATTGGGGAGTACAGGAGGCTCAGCATTCCAATTATATACTTTTGGTTGAATATCTATACCAGAGTGAATGGCCTTATCCCATTCAATAACTTGTCCAGAATAAGTAGCCATTCTTCCTAGAATAGAAGTCATGGTAGAGTTTGCTCCATTTTCTGCATCAGCATATTTATATTCCCCTTTTGCAATGGCTGCAAATAATTCATCATGTTCTGTTTGATAAGGGTTGTTTTCTAATTTCGTATCATACTGATAAATGAGTTTACCCGTATGGTCTTTAATATGTGCAGCACCACAAAATATTTTTCCCTTAGTACCAATCAATAGTTCATCTACCTTACTCATGGAACCAGGAATATGTCTACACTGACTATTTAAGATAGAACCATCGGCGTATTCAAACTCCACAAAATGATGATCAAAAATTTCACCATGCTCTTTCCCTTTTCTAACTTGACGCCCGCCCAAACCTTGCGCTTTCACTGGATGTCCGCCTTTGAACCAGTTAATGACATCTAAATTATGAATATGTTGTTCTGTAATATGATCGCCGCATAACCAATTAAAATAATACCAGTTGCGCATTTGGTATTCCATTTCAGTTTGGTTGTATTTTCTAGGTCTTACCCAAACACCATCATTATTCCACCATGCTTGTGCAGAAGTAATATCTCCAATTAAATCTTTTCTTTTATAGAGTTCACGATAAGAGTTTTGGTAATGTCTTTGCAAACCTACTACTACATTTAATTTCTTTTGTTTAGCAATGGCTGCTGTAGCTAATACACTTTGAATGCCTGCAGGATCAGTGGCCACGGGCTTTTCCATAAATACATGTTTGCCTTGCTTAATAGCTTCTGCAAAATGAATAGGTCTAAAACCTGGAGGGGTAGCTAGAATGACTACATCGGCAAGTGCAATTGCTTTTTGATAACCATCAAAACCTGTGAATCTTCTTTCATCAGGTACATCTAATCTTTTAGCTAATTCCCCAATGCTATTATTGATTTCCTCTGTTAATGATGTATGACAATTATCCAAATTGTCTTTGAAGGCATCGGCCATCGCTACAATTTTTACATTTTGTTTACTAGACAAGGCTTGCATGGCAGCACCTGTGCCTCTGCCACCACAACCTACTACTGCAATTTTAATAGTGTCATCGGAGCCAGAGAAAAAATTGGCATTGGATAATAAGGGTGCTGCTAAAATACCTCCTGCAAGTAGGCTGCTTCCTTTTACGAAATCTCTTCGTGAATTATTTCCCGAAAATAGTTTGTTCATAATGGTAATTTTTATTTTATAAATTTAAATAGGCCTTAAAAAATTGTTTAATTTCTTCTTCTGTTGGTTGTATGAAAGGGCGTACAAGTCTTATGCCCACTTGCTTTGCTTCGGTAAGCCACCACTTACTTTTGGGTATTTGTGGATCTCTTCTATTCCAAATAGGATCGGAATGAAATCTTTTTGAAGATCTTAATTCAATCGCTGAATCTATAAAACTGCCCCCCTTTAATGTTTTTGGATATTTAGCATCATTAGCTGCTATTGTTAATTGTTCATTATTTACTTTTTCAAAAGCGCTAGCATCATAATGATCCAAGGTCCATTCTGTCATATTACCTAGCATATCATATAGGCCCCAAGGGTTAGGTAGTTTTTTCCCCACTTTATGAAATGTATTCTCACTATTTTTTTCATACCATGCATATTTATCTAGGTCTGCTGCATTGTCCCCAAAAAAATAAGCGGTATTAGTTCCTGCTTTACAAGCATACTCCCATTCTGCTTCGGTGGGCAGACGGTAAAAGACTTTTGTTTTTTGATACAACCATTTACAATACATGATTGCTGTGCGTTGCGACATACTATTAGCTGGGTAGCCTCCTTCCTTTCCCATGCCCAAACTTAAATCTACATATTGTGGGCTAGGTCTTGTAATGGCGTCTACATTTACATTCAGGCTAGTGCTTTCATCTTTTAAAAAAACATCTAACTCATCTCTGGTTACTTCATAAGCACTCATCCAAAATGCGGCAATGCTTAATTTTTTTTGTGGCCCCTCGTCTGCATTTCTTCCTTTTTCATTGGCGGCAGTTCCTATTAAAAATGTACCCGCTTGAATAGGCACCATTTTAAAACTTAAATGACTTCCTATAATAGCTTGATCATAAGGTATAAAATTATTTTCTTGTGCGCTTGTTAACTGAGCAGACAAGCACCAAAAGCCAATACTTAAAAAGATTTTATAGAAATTCAAATCGCTTTGTTTAGTGTATTAAGATAAAACTTATTTAATTGTTTTATCTATTTTTTGCCTTGAATTATGTTAGCGCTTTGCCAATAATTTTTAAAATTGGGGGTAGCTTCAAAAACTAGTTTACCATTTCTTAGCGTTGTAATTAATAATGCAGCCTGATGAGAGATGGCTAATTGCTTAGCTTGGTTTATGGGTAAGATGCTGCAAGCAGTTGCTAGCCAATCCGCTATGGCACCGGTTTTGGCAATAATGGTTACATTTCTAAGGTTCGTTACGCCATAGCCAGTGAGGGGGTTGATGATATGAGAATATTTAATACCCTTATATTCAATAAATTGGAAGACATCACCAGAAGTGGCCACCGAACAATTGGAGAGTTCTAATTTTTTATTTAATAATTCATCTGTGGTTTCTGGAAGGTTAACACCAATTAGCCAACCTTTCTGGTCCAAGGGCGCTCCGCTCATTACAATATCACCTCCTGCATCGGCCAAGGCTTGCTGTATGCCATTGGCCTTTAAATAATTAATCACCGACTGAGCAATATAGCCTTTGGCAATACCACCAAAATCTAATTGCATGCCTGCACTAGGAAGAAAAATAGTCCCTAAGCGTTTATTTATTTTTACTTGATTTAGTCCAACTAATTTTTTTGTGGTAATAACTGTACCTGCCTCTGGAAACAATTTAGCCTTTCTTGCATTTCTCCATAAAGTAGATAAGGGGCCAATACTAATATCATAGGCGCCCTTGCTTTGTATAAAAGCATACTTCGATTTTTGCACTAGATCCAACATGGCAGTAGACATTTTATAAGGAAGTAAACCTGCACTGGCATTGATTTTTGACAATTCGCTACTTGAATCGTAATTGCTAAAAATATGATTGAGTGAATCAACTAAGGCAAAGCTTTTGCGCGCTAAATGATTGGCTTTGTTGGAGTCGGCACTAACAATAATTAAATTGAAAGCAGAGCCCATTTTCATTTCCGAATAGCTAAACTTTCTAGTTTGCGCTTGCAGTAAGGGTGTAGAAAATACAAGAAGTGCAATTGTATAAATGAATGGTTTCAAACTTGTTCTTATTAATACTTATGCCTAAATTTAAACTATAAAAAAATACAATACTATGGAACGCAGAAATTTTTTAAAACAAAATGTTTTAGTGGGCGGTTCACTTTTAGCGGGCAGTAGTTTATTAGCAGCCAATGCAAAAGCGGTTATATCTAACCCTGTAGAACCTACCTCCTTTAAATTAAAATATGCTTTTCACGATGGCATGTTTGAAAATTTTGCTGGACCTAATTTTATCGATCAAATAAAATACGCACATAGTATTGGCTTTACTGCAATTGAGGATAATGGAATGATGAGTAGGACCCCTGAAATGCAACAAAAAATTGGAGATACCTTGGCGGCCCTTGGTATGGATATGGGTGTATTTGTGGTGAACTTTTCTAACAATGATAAAACCAATTTAACCACTGGTGCTAAAGAATGGAAAGATAAGTTTACGGCATCTTGTAAGGAAGCTGTTGAAGTAGCTAAAAGAACCAATGCAAAATGGATGACCACCGTGCCTGGTAATTTTGATAGAACTTTGCCCATGGATATTCAAACAGGTAATGTGATTGAAGGATTAAGAGCAGGGGTAGACATTTTAGAAAAAAATAATTTAATTACTGTTATAGAACCCTTAAGCGATACGCCCAATTTATTTTTACGCTATTCAGATCAAGCCTATGCCATTTGTAAAGCCATCAATAGTCCCGCTTGTAAAATTTTATTTGATATGTATCATCTACAAAAAAATGAAGGCAATATCATCAATAATATTAATAGATGCTGGTCAGAAATAGCGTATTTCCAAATTGGCGACAACCCTGGTCGCAATGAACCAGGATCTGGAGAGATGAACTACCGGAATATTTTTAAACATATTCATAGCAAGGGCTATAAAGGTATTTTAGGAATGGAACATGGAAAAGTAGGTGCTGGCAAAGAAGGGGAATTAGCCTTAGTTAAAGCTTACAGAGAAACTGACAATTTTTAAGTATTTCAAAATATAATTAACTGATATAATTAATAAGTTATTGATACAAGTATTATAAATTTAAAACCTACTATGAAAAAATACTTTCTACTCTTTTTAATTTTTGCATTCGCTCAATCTACTAATGCTCAAAATTACCAGCCTAATTGGGAATCTTTAAACACCAGAAAAATTCCTGCTTGGTTTCATCAAGATAAGTTTGGCATTTTTATTCACTGGGGTGTGTATTCGGTACCTGCCTATGCACCTATTATGCCCAATAGTGGTTATAGCTATTCCGAGTGGTATAGATATAGATTGCATGAGAAACAAAAAGATTTTATGGCCTTTCATAATAAAAATTATGGAAGCAGTTTTGCTTATGATCAGTTTGAACCTATGTTTAAAGCAGAATTGTTTGATCCGAATCAATGGGCTGATGTATTTAAAAAATCGGGCGCTCGTTATGTAGTGCTTACTTCTAAACACCACGATGGGTATACTTTATGGAATAGTGCAGAAGCCGATCGCGATTGGAATAGACCTTGGAACGCAGTAACAGGAACCCCTAAGCGCGATTTATTAGGAGACTTATCTACTTCAGTAAGAGACGCCGGACTTAAAATGGGATATTATTATTCTTTATATGAATGGTTTAATCCCTTATGGATGCATGACCGTAAAAAATATGTGACAGAACATATGACACCACAGTTTAAAGATTTAGTCACTAAGTATAAGCCTTCTATTATTTTTTCTGATGGCGAATGGGATATAGCTGATACCGCATGGCAAAGTCCTGCACTGCTTGCTTGGCTATTTAATGAATCGCCTGTAAAAAATGAAGTAGTGGTGAATGATCGTTGGGGAAATAATACTAGAGAGAAAAACCATGGATCTATGTATACAACTTCAGAATATGGAAGTGGTATGGATGCAAGTATTATATGGGAAGAAAGTCAAGGGGTAGGCCATTCTTATGGATACAATAGAAATGAACAATTAAAAGATTATAAATCCAGTCATGATTTAATATTAATGCTGGGCGATATTGTTTCAAGAGGAGGCAATTTATTATTAGATATTGGACCTGATGCAGATGGAACTATACCTGTTATTATGCAACAACGCCTATCGGATATGGGCGATTGGTTAGCCATTAACGGAGAAGCTATTTATGAAACAGAAGCTTGGAGGCCAGCACAATGGACTAAGGGTTATGTTCCACCTAAAAAAGGAGCTAGTTTTATGGCTAATTATAATGTAGCAAAATTAGTAGTACCTCAAAAAGACAGCGCTTATATCGAAACCTTCTTTACCAAAAAAGAGAATGATATTTATTGTATTGTGCCTTCTTATCGTAATACACTTACTGTTAGAGATTTAAAATTACCAACTAGCGCTACTGCAACTGTTTTAGGTGCTGATGTTAAAACCAATTGGAAACAAAAAGGAAAAGATGTAGTGATTGATTTAACAACACTTAAACCTAATAGCATTTCTTCTTCAGGTATTTTTGTAGTGAAATTAAAACAGTAATTATTTCAAATTATATTTCTTCATTTGGTTGTTCATTACCTTAAACCATAAAGGTGGCACCAAAGAAAGTAATATCATGCCTGGATAACCTGTAGGCATTTGAGGTGCATTGTCAAAACTTCTCAGCACTTGGTATTTTCTTGAAGCTAAATAATGGTGATCACTATGACGGCTTAATTCAAATAACATTAATCGACCAATAATATGATTGCTATTCCAGCTATGATGGGGTTGTACTCTTTCGTATTGGTGATTTTCGGTTTCATTTCTAGTAAGTCCATAATGTTCGATATAGTTAACCGACTCTAATAATAAGCCACCTATTAAAGCCGCTACCATAAATAATATAGTGGTAGTCCATCCAAACAAGATAAAAATGCCTACTACTAATAAAAGCTGAATCAATTGAAATAAAAGCATTTCATTTTGTAGCGTAAACCCTTTATGTCCTTTTTTTGCAGCCTCTTCACCAGCAATTTTCCATGCACTTTTATAAGTACCTATTAAAGTCTGCTGCCAGAAAGCATATAAAGATTGATTGTATTTAGCTGTACTAGGGTCTGAAGCGGTTGCTACATGCTTGTGATGGCCTTTATTATGTTCAATGAAAAAGTGCATGTATAAACTAGTTAATAAAAGCATTTTGGCAAAGGTTTGTTCCATTTTATTCACTCGATGTCCTAATTCATGTGCTACATTAATACCAAAAGTACCACAGAGTAATCCCATACTAATAACTCTTCCAATAATAGTGGCGGTAGATAATGCAGGCGCTTGTAAGGAGTTTAAGAAAATCCATAGTGAATAATATTGCATAATTACAGCTGCATATAAAATAAAATCATAGAGTTTATTTTTTTTAGCCAAGGACTCTTCCACTTCATCTAAATTAGCAGTACTGGCTTTTATAAATAGCTCTAATATAGGTACAGCAAAAAAAGTATACAATAAAGGGGCATAACATATTAAGCCTTCCCCTTTAAAAGCCAGAATGGATAATACATATAGTATAAAAGGAGTAACATATTTAAAAGCTTTAATAGAATTATACATCGTAATATTTTTTAATTTAAATAAAGATCGGCAATTTTTTTAGCTTCATTGATAGGATCTCCCTCGTTTCTATTGGTTAACACAATAATCATTAATTTTTTATCTGGAAATAATAAAATATTATTTCTAAAACCTATAGAACTACCATCATGGTAAGGATGTGTATTATTATTATACTCTTCTATATGCCAACCGTATCCATAATCAATCATTTTACCATTGTCTAATTTTTTTCTACTCCAAGTATTTTTTTGCATTTCAGGACTAATTAATTTATAAGTCCATAAGGCCTTGATCCATTTAGTCATTTCCACGGTATTCGTATATATACCCCCGTCTCCTAATACAGCACTAGTGAGGCTTTGATCGGTTTGGGTCCATAGTCCATTTTCAAAGGAACTTCCATAAGCTCTATTGAGTACTGTTGATTTTCCTTGCTCATAGGCAAGCGTTGTTTTCATACCCAAGGGCTTAAATATATTTTCCTTTAAAAAAACCGCAAAGTCTTGGCCACTTATTTTTTCTACAATGAGTGCTAAAATAGCGTAACCTGTATTGCTATATTTATAATCAGTGCCCGCTGGGAAGTAAAGAGAATCGGCTATATACATTAATTGCAAACAATTGGTATCATGTAATTGTTTTTGTTGCGTAGCCGGCATAAGGTCTTCGTAATCTACAAGGCCTGAACTATGGGTAAGTAAATGTTTAATTTTAATTTTTTTACCATAAGCTGGAAAACTTGAAAAATATTTTGTTAGGGGGTCTTCTAAAGATATTTTATTGTTCTTAGCTAGCAGCAAAATAGACATAGCCGTAAATTGCTTGGTAATAGAGGCCAATCTAAAATTAGTGAAAGGGTCAATTTTTTCAAAACTGCTCAATTCTTTCACACCATAGCCCTTTTTAAATACAATTTTATCGTTTTGGTATACAAGTACACTGGCTCCAGGTTTAGTATCTGAATTATACTCCGCTAAAATAGTATCTATTTTTCTTTCCTTTATTAATAATGCACTTGGCTTGCAAGCGCCTACTGATAAAAGTATTAAGCAGTAGAAGGCTATTTTATGAACTAATTTTGAACACATTTTTTTAATAAATTTTATAAATCAGCCTAGGTTTTTTTACAGCTTTTTCAGTTTGAGTGGTAGGGGCCATTTCTGTACTTTCTAAAATATTAAATAATCCTGTAAACTTTTGATAAATAGCAGGAAACTTATGCAATGATTTTTTATGGGCTTCATAACAAATCATCGATAAATCTTAATGACGCTGCCATGTCGATTCTATATACAGCTTATTCATACTAAATATTTTCATATTAAATATACAATAAAAGTTCTTTGTTTATTTGAGCTTGGCTCTAGGTATTGTAGAATGGACATTAGCGATCACTACTGAAAGTCAAACACTTAGGCTTATTATGCACCTGCCACGCAAAAAACATTGGTATATCAGATCTTGAACAATTTGAAAAACTGGAAACCAATTATTTGCAATTAAAGCTTTACATTTATTAATCACATTCAATAAGGAAAATGAAAAAATTAATACTATTAGCCATAGCTGGTTTAGTCAGTTTTAGTGGCCTTTGTCAGCAAAAAAAATGGACTGCGCAAAAAGCTAACGACTGGTATCAAAAACAAGAATGGTTAGTGGGCGCCAATTTTTTACCAAGTACCGCCATCAATCAATTAGAAATGTGGCAAGCGGCTTCATTTGATACAGCCACCATCAACAAAGAATTAGGCATGGCTGCAGGTATTGGCATGAATGTAATGCGCGTCTACTTACATGACCTTGCTTGGAAGGATGATCCAAAGGGCTTTAAAAATAGAATGAATCAATTTTTATCCATTGCACAAAAAAATAAAATAAAAATAGTTTTTTGCATTTTAGATGATTGTTGGAATCCGGATGCATATTTGGGAAAACAACCAGATCCTAAGCCGGGAGTACACAATTCAGGATGGGTAAGAAGTCCTACGATGAAAATACATAATGATCCTAGCGCTTGGGGAGACTTGGAAAAATATGTAAAAGATATTTTAATCAGTTTCAAAGACGACAATAGAATATTACTATGGGATTTATATAACGAGCCAGGGAATAGTAGTTATGGATTAAGTTCACTTCCCTTATTAAAAAAAATGTATGAATGGGCTTGGGCTGTAAGACCATCACAGCCTTTGTCTACAGGTGTTTGGTATAATGAACAACCTTTGATTAATGCCTATCAACTTAATAATTCTGATGTCATTACATTTCATAATTATGGCGATACCTTGGAACTTAAAAAAGGCTTAGATACTCTACTAAAATTTGGACGACCTATTATTTGTACTGAGTATATGGCTAGAACCAATAATAGTAAATTTATTACCCACTTACCAATTTTTAAAAGATACCATGTTGCAGCCATTAACTGGGGCTTAGTTAGCGGGAAAAGCAATACCATATTTCCTTGGGGGAGTAAGCCTGGTACGCCAGAACCAAGTATTTGGTTCCACGATGTATTTAGAAAAGAGGGGACCCCCTTTGATAAAGAAGAGGTAACATTTATAAAAAACATTACCTCTTCTCATTGATTCAATTAATTTTATTTTTTGATTGGATCGGTATTCACTTCCCAATTGTCGGTTCTAAATAAATTCACAGGCAAGCCTTCTTTGTTAAATAAATTAGGCATATCGGTGTTATTGAAGGCAAATCGAACCGCTATAGGGTTTTTAATATTTTTATTTGAAACCACTACAGTGCTCCCAACAATTTTTGCTTGAGCTTGGTAAAATACTTTATCCGCTCCGGCTATTTCAAAACAAGTAATCGATTCTCCTTTGGCTACTAATCCATTGGCTGCATTGTTAAATTGAATGGTGATTTTGTCTTTGTCTATCTGACTTGATTGATAAATTGGGCTTTGACAAGCAATGCTAGTAAAGCCATAGGTATTATTTAAAGCCAAATCACTCAATCTTTTTGCCACTTCAATTTTACGTGTAGGATGAATATTATTGATATCAGGAATTAAATCGGTAATCACAACCATGCCTGTGCCAATGTGATTGGCTGCCTTGGTTTGAGCTTCTCTTAATAAAGCACCAACATGTTGATTGCCATAAGAGAAAGGAGCTATCTGAACAAAATAAAATGGAAAATTTTGATTCCATTGTTGTCTCCATGCATCTATCATTCCAGTAAATAATTTTTCATAAGCAAAATGAGTACCCGTATTGCTTTCGCCTTGGTACCAAATTACGCCCGCAATGGAATAATTGGTTAATGGATAAATCATGGCATTGAAAGCCTTAGCTGCTTTATGCGGCCACCATGCTGCTTCACTTAAAGAGTCTGCACCTTTTTTTATGATTGCATCTTTGTTGATGATATAGTCTGGGGTCCATGTTTCTGCAGGGGTACCTCCCCAATTTGAATTGATCAAACCTATAGGGCTATTCAATGTTTGATACAAATTTTTACCAAAGAAATAGCCAATGGCACTAAAATGTTTCATTTCTTCTGGAGAACATACCATCCATTTTCCTTCTAGATTATCTTGAGGAAAATTAGCCGTTGATTTGGCTACATAAAAAAATCGAATGGATTGATTGTTTGCATTAGGTGCTTCATCTAAAGTTTCTTTCAAACCCTGGTCACCAGACCATTCCATATTGCTTTGTCCACTACAAACCCAAACTTCACCAATTAATACATCATCTAAAACAATGGTATTGCTAGCGCTAATGGTAATTTGATAAGGGCCACCAGCTGCTGGTGTCTTTATGCTGGCTTCCCATTTAGCACCATTACTGGTGATGGCTTCATAACTAGCATTGTCCCAATTGGTTTTAATTGTTACTTTTTCAGAAGGAGCTGCCCAACCCCAAATTTTCACTGTAGACTTTTGTTGCAATACCATATGCGAACCAATGATATTGGGTAAGCGAACTGCTGCGCTCATTTGCATCCAGCTTACGAATAAAAGAATAAACATTAATAAATACTTTTTCATTTTTATTGTTTTAAGGTTAATAAATATTTTAAATTTTTAATTCCACCAATAAGTAAATTTCAAGACTACGGCTCTATTTTTAACAAATACAGGTCCGATATAGTAGTTATCGGTATACACTATAAATAAATCAGAGACAGGTTTATACCGCCATTGAAATCTTGTATTAAAGTTTATATTTTTTGTTTGTTCGTTATACTGGTAGAATGCCGTAAAAAATAATTTATTCGTCATAGTGATATCCACTTTAGGGCCAATTAAGAAGAAATTATTGTTGCCCCATGGTAGTGGTAATTCAATATGATTATAGTTGGCGGACAGATCAAAGTTGACAAAGGGTTGAATACGATAACCAATATTACCAGTAATACTTAATAATTTACCATCGGCGTAATAGCCCCCTTTTCTTGCAGACAAGTAATAAGTTAATTTATGTTGAGGTGCTGAAATCCAATCAAAACCTACGGTAGTCCATTGATGCTTAGTATTTGTTGCCAAGGTTTGCTTACCAATTCTAGTGGGATCAAAAGGTGCTAATAATTCTACATATTCGTTTGCTATTCCAGAAGAAATAGTGCTCTTGTCTCTAAATGTAATTAAGTAATTAAATAGTTTAGTGTTATCTGTTAAATAAAATTTCGAATCATAATAATAAGTAGTGGTGAACTGAGGGCCATGGCTTAAGATAGAACCACTTTTAGGAAAAAACAAACGCGTAATACTTGGCGTAAACTTGATATAATTATTTCTTGGAATATAGCCTACTTCTGCATTGTAATTATTGCCTACCACTTCGTGCTGCCAAGATATAATCCAATTTCTACTACTGTATTGTAAATTACCTGCGTTTAAAAAATCATTCCCGTTTCTATTTGGCGTAAAGGATTTAATTAAAATAGTTTTTCCTGACCAAGTATTATTTTTTGGAGCTAACATAAATTCAAAACCAAAGTTTCTATTATACGGGTTGCCTACAGCGTTAGTGTTAGTAATTTTTGTTGGATAATCAAAGGCAGTCTTGTCGATATAAAATAATTCAATATTAGATTTTTTAAATAATTTTCTTTGCAAGGCAACTACTGCAAAATTTTGTGCTAATAAATTTGTAGACTCGTCCGCACTGGTTTTCATATCCATAATACCTATACGCCAATTTTTATCAATTCTGCCACTCATTCTAGCGCCAAAATCAATGTTGGTATTTAAGCCAATTCTTCTAGAGAAAAACGGACGTACATTTTCGAAACCTAAATTAGAAAACAAGTCTGCGTTTTCTAAAAAAAATTGTCTTCTTTCTGGGAAGAATAATTCAAAGCGACTTAGATTAGTTACTTGTTTGTCTACTTCCACTTGCGAGAAATCGGGGTTTACTGTTAAGTCTAAATTTAAAGAAGAGGTTAAACTAATTTTTGCATCTAAGCCGTATGCATTGTCATTGACTGATGCCTGGTTAATTTTTGTACCATCACTGGTTGCGAATTCTTTTGAAACACTGGATTTAAAATAAGGAATAAGTGAAAAATTATTTTTTTGTGCTGGAAGGGGTGCATCCCAAACTAGTGATCCAGTATAAGATAAAGAAGAAGTGGGGAATTGTCTTGGTACAGGCGCCCAGCTAGACTTCTCTGTTGTTTTTAAATCGTTTCTACTAAAGTTCACCCCCCATTCTTGAATACCTTTTTTATATCGAATGGATTTAAAAGGTATGGCTGCTTCCCAAACATATTTTGTACCGTCATTATAAATAGCAGAGGTCCATTTATTATCCCAATTTAAATCTACAGAACCTCCATCAAACATAGTACCATCCCATTGACCACCCACTGCATTCGTACCAAAGGAAAAACCATTGGTTAAATCACCATAGGTGTCCATGAACAAAAGAAAATTATCATTTTTGCCAAAGTTCCAATCTCGTTTCAAAGACTCTATCATATCCACGCCATCACCTACCTTGGTACAAATAGCAATAATGTATAAATTATTTTCATCGTAAGTCATTCTTACTTCGGTGGGTACTTTAGAAATACTGGTGTCCATAGGAAGCACCATATGAAATTTATTCACAGCCTGCGCCTTTAACCAGGACTGCTCATTCATCATGCCATCTAAGTTTATTGCATCTGTTGCCTTATGAATATAATATTTAACGGCAGCATTATTTTTTTGTGCGATAGAATCTTGAAAAGAAAAAAATAAAAAAAGAAAACAAAAAAGGCGAATTAGTTTCAAAGGAAGCTAGTTTATGGTTTGAATGGTTAAGGTCTTACCTAATGATGGCGTGCTAAATTTAAAGTTTTTACTTATTAAAATGTAATATCTTTAATACCACTTATCTAAAACATTAAAAATGATATACTATGTCAGTTAATAGAAGAAAATTTTTAACAGTATCGGCATTGACAGCCGGCGGTTTAAGTTTGAGCAGTTCTATATTTGGTAGACAGCATGTTCAAACAGATAATGAATTAGAATTGCCCGAAGCTATTCGAAGCCTAAGTCCTCAACTGGCTGGCATAGTGCCTATTTCAGTTGCGGAAAGAAAAGATAGAATTGCAAAAGCACAGGAATTGATGTCCCAAAATAAAATGGATGCTATTTTTTTAGAGGGCACTAGTTCTTGTTATTATTATACAGGCATGCGTTGGGGCCAAAGCGAAAGAACTTTTGGAGTAGTCATTCCTGCAAAGGGAGCACTGATTTATGTTTGTCCAAAATTTGAAGAAGATAGAGCAAGAGAATTAATACTACCCGCTTTTGGAGAAGAAGTTCGTTGTTGGGAAGAACACGAAAGCCCATATGCCGTGATTGTAGGTATTGTAAAAGACAGAGAGGTTCAACATCATACTATTGGAATGGAAGAAAGGGTAAGATTTTTTATTGCCGATGGCGTAAAAAAAGAAGCTGCTGGATTTGAAGTGGTAGATGCAACGCCTATAACTGCTGGTTGTAGAATGATTAAATCACCTGCTGAAATTGCACTGATGCAAAAAGCAAGTGATATTACTATTGAAGCTTATAAAGCTGCATTTGCAACCATTGTACCAGGTATGTCACAAACTTTATTAAGTAATAATATTTCAGCTGCCTTTAGAAAATTAGGATTTAGTGGAGGTGCTTCTGTACAAGTTGGAAAATATTCAGCCCTACCTCATGGAAGTATAACCCCACAAACTATTAAAGAAGGGGATATTATAATGATAGATGGAGGCACTAGTTGTGAAGGCTATGCTTCTGATATTACGAGAACCATTGTGGCAGGTAAGCCTACGCAAAGACAAATTGATGTTTGGAACTTAGAAAAGCAAGCGCAGGACGCCGCTTTTGCTGCTATAAAAATTGGAGCCCCATGCGAACAAGTTGATGCTGCAGCAAGAGCTGTGATTGAAAAAGGAGGCTTTAGCACCGATTATAAATTACCAGGGCTACCACATAGAACTGGCCATGGCATTGGATTAGAGGGACACGAGTGGACTAATTTTGTCAAAGGAAATAAAACGCCCATTGCAGTAGGTATGTGTTTTAGTGATGAGCCTACTATTTCTATTCCCGGAGAATTTGGCATTAGATTAGAAGACTGTCTTTATATCGCAGCAGAGGGTCCAAAGTTTTTCTCCAAACAAAGTATTTCAATTGAAAAACCTTTTGGATAATTTTTATGGTTAATTATTAGTTCAGTTTTTGTAAAATGATATAAGCACTTGGAGTAGCAGGCCGCGAGGGACTTGTTTGCACGGTAGTACTAGTGGCAGTAGTGCTTATATTCTTTACACTAAAGTATAGTTCTATATAATCGTTATCACCTAGGTCCACCAAATAATTACCCGTAAGTAAATTTTTAATATTACTCCCAGCAATAGTAAAATTAGTATTGGTATTTAAATAAGCCGATCCATTTCTTCTTATCCAAACACTTGCCTCATCTGCCCCTAGATCTGGTTTTACCATTTGAATTGCATAGGAAACTTTATATACGCCTGCATGCAGTACTGTAATTTTAGTGGCTTGTCCACTTGTATTGGGTTGTACAGCAATATTATTTAATAATCCATTAAAAGAAAATTTGATAGCAGTAGCATTGGATACAGCGTTAGCGCCTTGTTTAGCGGTGTCGTAAAAGTTTCCATAATCATACACTACAGACAATGAAGCAATACTATTTATTCTATTAGATAGGCTAATGGTGTCTTTACCACTTAATTTTAAATTGATGCGGTTGCTTAAAGAAAGGGTATCTGCTTTTTTTAATTTATCATTTATAGCAGTTAAGGCTAGGTTGCTTATAGGTTTACTAGAATCGGGGGTGTTATTTATTTTATCAATATTGTATAAGGCTTTTATATCTTTTAGATTATCAAGCCCTGTACCACCTTTTGTCAGGCCAATGATTCCATGGATATTTTCTGCACGCACATTGTCGGCATAAAAAGAATAGGGCACATAATTTATTTTTTGTGTTCCCATATACATAAAAGATAAATCCCCTACTGTATCAATTTCTACTTGTAAATATTTTTCTGCTATAGACCAGTCTATATTTTCAAATGGCCCCACTGCTACAATTTTATTTGTTTCATTCGCACCTACCATGATAGTAAATAAACCGAGTACATTAGTGGTTATGGGCGTAATTTCCTGGTATTCAATTTTGCTGGAAAGGGTGTCGGCTTTAATGGATATTCTAATATTGATAGATTTATTGGCTAGTATATAGCCATTATTATCTCTAGCGATGCCTTGAAAGTTAATACCCTTATAGGTTTGAGTGGTTTGAGCGAATCCTTGATGGGCAATACTACCTAGTAAAGTGCTGAATAAAAAAGTAAATAAATAAAGCAATTTCATTTTACACTTTTATAATTTTTAAAATTTTCACTTGCGTAAATTTATTAGCTACAATATAATGGATGCTTATAAAGTATAAACCCGTATTTGCCGAAACAAATGATATACGTTTTGAAAAGTCTAGACCTGAATAAGGGCCTTCTATTTTTTGAATTTTATTGCCATCACTATCTACTATATTAATACGTATAATATCAATGCCAGCTTGTTTACAGGAAAGCAGTAAATAATTAGATACAGGATTAGGCCCCCATTTTAATTTAAAATCAAAGGCCCCAGGCCTTAGTAGCGTAGGATTAAGCAGTAAACTAGGCTGTAAAAATCCAATGGAAAAAACAATTTTATTTTTTGTACACCAATTTTGTATAGCAAAGGGTTCACCCAAACTCCAATCTAGCATCCAATTATTATTTACTTGATTTTTTGTAGAGGCGATATCCATTTTTCCTCCTGCAGTATTTATAATTGAGGGATCTAAGACTTGAGCTTGTATACAAAAGCTTAGCAATAGAAAACAATAAAGAAAATATATTTTTAGCATCTAATTTTTAATAGCCTTTGATTATCAGGCCTTCAAAACTATTTGAATAAAAAGGTAAAATCGTATTTTGCATATTTGAAAATGAGCTCAATTTTATGCGCAAATAAGCGTCATTCAAGCCTCCAATAATCTAAAGGTAATTTGCCGACAAAATATTGTAAATCAATGTTTTATATTTTATATTTCCCTTCACCCACCTTTTTTTGTAACTTAAATTCAAATTATTGATATGAATAAAAATTTATTTTTAGTTAAAACATTTTTTGTACTTGCAATAGCATTGATATGTTCAATGCAAACGATGGCCCAAAAAAAATATACCGAAAAAGATTTAGCTGCCTTAAAGCAAACCCTCATGCAGTCTGTTGCAGGGAAGTCAAAGGAAGTACAAGTGATGGTAGATCAAATTTTTAGTTTTGCTGAATTAGGGTTTCAAGAAATTGAAACTTCAAAATATATCACATCTGTTTTGACGAAAAACGGATTCACTGTAGAAAATGGGATTTCAAATGTACCCACTGCTTGGATGGCCAAGTGGGGATCTGGTTCACCAGTGATTGCACTTGGAAGTGATGTGGATTGTATTCCTAAAGCCTCTCAAAAACCAGGCGTAGCTTACAAAGCACCGATAGTGGAAGGCGCACCTGGTCATGGTGAAGGACATAATTCTGGACAAGCCGTGATTATTTATGCAGCCATTGCAATGAAAGAATTAATGGAGCGTGAAAAATTACCCGGTACCATTTTAATTTGGCCTGGTATTGCCGAAGAATTAGTTGGAACAAAAGCATGGTATGTGCGTGATGGTTATTTTAAAGATGTGGACGCTTGTATTTTCACACATGTGAGTGGTGATTTTACTTCTAGTTATGGTGATAATGGAGGCAATGGTTTAGTAAGTGTGCGTTTTGATTTTGAAGGAGAAGCTGCACATGCTGCTGGTCAACCATGGAGAGCAAAGAGCGCATTAGATGCAGTAGAATTAATGAATGTAGGATGGAATTTTAAGAGAGAACATCTTAAGCCAACCAATAGATCACATTACGTGATTGTAGATGGAGGTGACCAACCCAATGTAGTTCCAAGTAAAGCAAGTGTATGGTACTATTTTAGAGAGCGTACCTACGAGGATATTAAAATGAATTATGAATCAGGTATCAAAATTGCAGAAGGTGCAGCGATGATGACGAATACAAAAATGACGCATCAGATGTTAGGTACTGCATGGCCTGGTCATTTTAACAAGCCGCTTGCAGAAGCGATGTATGCGAATATTAAAAAAGTAGGCATGCCTGCTTGGGATGAAAAAGACATTGCATTGGCAAAAGGGGTGCAAGCCTTAGTAGAAGCGCCAAAGAAAGACCAACAAGGCAATCCAATTGATGGTCTAAAATCTACGATTGATACTTTAAAAGGTTCGGTTGCATTTTCTTGGGGCGGAGGATCAGATGATATTGCAGACATCTCTTGGAATTTGCCAACCATTGTATTAAGGTATCCTGCGAATATTCCTGGAACAAAAGGACATCATTGGGCAGATGCCATTGCGATGGCTACACCAATTGCACACAAGGGATCTTTAGTGGGTGCAGAAGCCACAGCCATGACTTTATTGGACTTGTTTACCAAGCCTAGCTTAGTGGCAGATGCTAAAAAGTATTTTAAGGAAGTACAAACAAAAGAGACACAGTATATTCCTTTCATTACTAAAGAAGACCCTCCTGCAATTCATTTGAATAAAGAAATACAAGGTGCGTATAGAAGCCAACTTGAAAAGTTCTATTATGATCCAAGTAAGTATGGTACCTATTTAGAGCAATTAGGCGTGACTTACCCAACGGTTAAAAAACCATAAGGCAAATGATTAAATAAATAATTTTAAATTTTAGGAAGGCTGTATCCGTTATGATACGCTTTTGTAAAGTATTCTTTATTAATAGCCTCATCGGTAAATAAATTTTTACTTTCATCCCAGTTCACTTTTTGTCCCGAACGATAAGCAATATTGCCCATTTGTGCAATGGTGGCTATATGCGCTCCCTCTTCAATAGGGCAATGTAAACTGCCTGGTGTATTATTTCTAATGGCATTAATAAAGTTTAGCCAATGTAAGTTCACGCCGTTGTCCACACTTTTATGAAGTGCAATAGCTACTTTATTTTTTGCTTGTCTTTCTTCAATCACTTCCCAGCCACCTCTATCTAAAATAAGGGTTCCGTTATTGCCAATAAAAGCAATACCATGATCACGACCATAAGAACCATTGTCAATACCCATGGCAGAATCCCATACTAAATTAAATTTATCAAACTCGTAAAGCGTAGTTAAGGTATCGGGGGTTTCTTCAGCTAGTTCTGGATAAGCAAATTTTCCTCCTAAGGCACTTACACTTTTTGGATTGCCTGCCTTCATACCTTGAATAGCATAGTCTAATAAATGTACACCCCAATCGGTCATCAGTCCTCCTGCATAATCCCAGAACCATCTAAAATGAAAATGAAATCTACTTGCATTAAAATCAAGCATAGGTGCGGGTCCAATCCAAGTTTTATAATCCACTCCTGCAGGCACTGCACTATTAGGCACTATAGGTTGAGGGCGCATCCAACCTTGATAACACCAAACCTTTGTGGTACGAATATTGCCTAGTTGTCCTGAATGCACCATGTCTAATGCATCTCTAAAATGTTTTTGACTTCTTTGCCATTGTCCTACTTGCACCACACGGTTGTATCTATTTTTAGCAGCAATCATAGTATTACATTCTCCAATAGAATTACCAGCTGGTTTTTCTACGTATACATGTTTACCTGCAGCGCAAGCGTCAATCATTTGTAGTGCATGCCAATGATCGGGTGTGCCTATAATGACAATATCAATATCTTTTCTATCTAATATTTTCCTATAATCACTATAGGTATCTATTTTTTGAATGCCCGGTTGCTTTACTAATAATTCTGCTTTTCTTTTATTTAATACCGATTCATCTATATCACATAAGGCCACTACTTCTACATTTTTCACAGAAAGGGCACCTAGGGTATTGGCCCAGCCCATTCCATTGACACCAATGGTGGCTACTCTTAAAGTATCGCTCGTAAAAATTTTACTACTTGCAAATAAATTAGAACTCATTAAGGCTCCAGAACTAAGTGCTGCATTTTTTAAAAAAATACGTCGGCTATTCATATGCAAATCGTTTAAGGTTTAAAAATTAAGGGCTATGTTAAATATAATTATTTTTTCACTCTATACTTATATATAATAGCCTTTCAGAGGGCCATTCAAACTAGCCAATTGGTATAAATACCTATTGTGTATACTAAATATTATAAAAGTCTATAAAAATAGTAGACTTATATAAATTTTATGTATATTTGCCCATAGTCATGTGGCCGAGTGGCGAGGCAAGGGTCAGCAAAACCCTTAACGATGGTTCGATCCCATCTATGACGACTATCTGGTTTTATTGCAAGCAATCGTTAAATTCGGGCGGTGTATCTACACTGCCCTTTTTTTATTAAATTTAATCATTACAATTCTAATTAAAAAGTTTTGAAAATTATCCGAATCAAAACTTATCTTAAATCAGCACTATGAAAACAATTCGTTGGGGCATGATTGGTTGCGGTTCTGTTACAGAAGTGAAAAGCGGACCTGCTTTTAATAAAGCACCTCATTCGAAATTAATAGCCGTGATGTGCAGAGACGCTGAAAAACTAAAACAGTATGTCCAGAGACATCAAGTGCCTTATTATTTTACAGATGCCAGTGAACTTATTCATCATCCTGAAGTAGATGCAATATATATAGCAACGCCTCCTAAATTTCACGAAGCCTATGCTATTTCTGCTATGCAAGCAGGCAAACCTGTTTATGTTGAAAAGCCCATGGGACTTGATCTTGCAGCCTGTGAGCGTATGGGCGCCTATTCAAAACAAACAGGCGTACCCCTAGTGATTGCACATTATAGAAGAGCGCTTCCATTATTTATAGAAGTAAAAAAATTAATTGATACTAAAGCCATTGGAGAAATTACTGCTGTTCGTGTGGAGATGCTAAAATACGATAGCGGCCTTTTAGATCCTATTGAAAATTGGAGAATTGATCCAACTATTGCAGGAGGTGGTTATTTTTATGATTTAGCACCACATCAATTAGATCTTGTATTTTATTTTTTTGGCAAAGCAAAATCCTATAAAGGGCAATCATTTAATAAAGCTAATTTATACAAAGCAGAAGATACAGTAACTGGTGAAATAGAATTAGAAAACGGCATTCAATTTAAAGCAGACTGGTGTTTTTGTGTCGAGAAAGGAGAAGAAACAGATGTGTTTGAAATTACAGGCACCAAAGGAAAAATTTCTTTTCCTGTTTTTGGACATAGCATTACATTAACTATAGGGGATAAGATTGAACAAATACATTTTGAAGCGCCTAAGCATAATCAACAAAATTTTATTGAAAAAATTGTTAGCTATTTGAATGGCATAGGCGACAACCCTTGCTCCCCTGAAGATGCAATGCAGTCGATGCGCGTGATGGAAGCCTTTGTATACGGGAATAAAAAATTATAATAAGATTACTACAATTATACTAATTAATATTTAATGCAATGACAAGATACTGTTTAGCCCTAGATTTAAAAGATAATCCAACTTTAATTGCTGCTTATGAAGAGTATCATGCATCTGTTTGGCCAGAAATTATTACTTCCATTAAAGAAGCAGATATAAAGGCCTTAGAAATTTATAGAGCAGCAAATCGTTTATTTATGATTATTGAAGCCGGCGATGATTTTAGCTTTGAGAAAAAAGCAGCCATGGATGCTAAAAATGAAATGGTGATACAATGGGAAAAATTAATGTGGGAATACCAGCAAGCCTTACCCACCGCCAAGCCCGGAGAGAAATGGATCTTAATGAATAAAATATTTAGTTTATCAAATTAGAAAAGAAAAACTGTTCTATAAAAATGATTAATGACATGGCTAGTACAAAATAGCCAAATCCCTTTTTAAGTTTAGCGCCATTCATTTTTTTATTTAAATAATTTCCCGTTATAATACCTAGGGTAGCTAGTAGAATAATTTTAGATAAAAAACTCCAATCAACAGCGGTATGCAAAAGGTCTCCGGAAAAACCCACTAACGATTTTATACTAATAATGACTAAGGAAGTAGCAATGGCTTTTTTCATGGAAAGTTTTGCTAGTATCACTAGTGCTGGTATAATTAAAAAACCGCCCCCTGCACCTACAATTCCTGTAAGTAGTCCTTCTGCAAAACCTACAAGTATAAGCGTGAAGCCATAAATAGGCAATGCCTCTTCTTCCTCTTCTTTATTTTTTCCAAGTATCATGGATAATGCAGCAATAAACATAAGTGCAGCAAAGAATAACATTATAAAATGGCTTTTGGTAAGCATGAAATGAGCTCCCCCATACATTTGCTCCGGTATAGCTGGTAGTAAAAACTTTCTGGAACTAAAAACGCCAATGATAGAAGGGATGCCAAAGACAAGGATAGTTTTGAAGTCAACTAATTTTTGTTTTAATCTAGAAATGACACCTGCAATACTACTTAACCCCACAATGGCTAATGAATAAGTGGTGGCGAGTACAGGGGAAACTTGAAAAAGATATACCAGCAAAGGCACTGTTAAAATTGAGCCCCCACTTCCAATAAGGCCTAATGAAACCCCAATAAGTATTGACGCTAAATAACCAATGAGCTCCATATATTTTATTTTTAGTAAAACTCCTTAAAAGGTTTTACAATTTAAGTACCTTTTGTCACTTAGGCGGAATTAATATTTTCCACACTAAAAGTGATTTTTATCACCGTATTATCTAATTTTATGATGCAACTTTGAGCTCAAACTCAAAAAGATCATTTATGAAACTAGAACAAATATATACAGGCTGTTTAGCACAAGGCGCTTATTATATAATGAGTGAAGGAGAAGTGGCCATTATTGATCCACTAAGAGAGGTGGAGCCTTATATTCAAAAAGCGGCTTTAGACAAAGCCAAAATAAAATATGTTCTAGAAACCCATTTTCATGCTGATTTTGTTTCAGGACATTTAGACCTTGCTCAAAAAACTGGAGCTACTATAGTATATGGCCCTAGCGCTGCACCTTCATTTGATTTTCATAGCGCTAAGGATGGTGAAGAAATTAAATTGGGTAAACTTACCATTAAAGTTTTGCATACACCCGGTCATACCATGGAAAGCACTTGTTATTTATTAATCAATGAAGTGGGTAAGCAAGTGGCTTTATTTAGCGGAGATACTTTATTTATTGGAGATGTGGGCAGACCCGATTTAGCACAAAAAATAAAAGCCGATTTAACTCAAGAAATTTTAGCGGGTTATTTATATGATTCTTTAAGAAATAAAATAATGACTTTATCAGACGATATTGTTATTTATCCTGCACATGGAGCGGGTAGTGCTTGTGGTAAAAAAATGAGTAAAGAAACACAGGACACCTTGGGTAATCAAAAGCAGACGAATTATGCATTAGCTGCGGACATGACTAAAGAAGAATTTGTAACAGCAGTATTAGATGGCTTAGTAGCGCCTCCAGGTTATTTCCCATTAAATGTAATGATGAATATTCAAGGCTATGATAGTATTGATAAAGTACTTGAGAGAGGACAACATGCGATGAGTCCTGCTGCCTTTGAAACAGCGGCTAATGAAACGGGCGCCCTTATTCTAGACACAAGAGACCCTCAAGTTTTTGCAAAAGGGTTTATACCTAATTCAATTAATATTGGCATTGATGGAAGCTTTGCACCTTGGGTAGGTGCCATGATTCCCGATATTAAACAAGAAATTTTATTAGTGGCAGAAAAAGGACGAGAAGCAGAAGTTATTACAAGACTAGCGCGCGTAGGGTATGACTATACCATTGGTTTTTTAGAAAATGGATTTGAAGCCTGGGAAAAATCGGGTAAAGAAATAGATCATATTATTTCTATGGATGCGGCTGCAATAGCTGACTTAAAAGCCAAAGACAGCAGTATAAAAATTGTAGATGTACGTAAAGCCTCTGAATACAATAGCGAACATTTAGTAGGTGTACATAATGCACCCTTAGATTTTATCAATGATAGTATGGCGGCTATTGATAAAAATCAAACTTATTATGTGCACTGTGCAGGTGGATACAGGTCAATGATTTTTATTTCTATTTTAAAAGCCCGTGGCTTTG
>Ga0208787_1000101_pt1 | contig 40118 bp, 33 predicted proteins | sample Wag4_2014_7_11_FD_187362 | JGI IMG/M metagenome (GOLD analysis project Ga0208787, IMG submission 187362) | Fresh water microbial communities from Ohio, USA - Utica-2 Time Series HT 2014_7_11 (SPAdes) (version 2) | ecosystem: Environmental > Aquatic > Freshwater > Water tank | place: USA: Ohio...
AACAAATTTAATTTGTTTCCAAGTTTAAATTTTATTCAAAAGGTTGATCAAAAAACCAATATAAGATTTTCATATACCAAAACAACAGCAAGACCTTCCTTCAAAGAACTTTCATTTGCACAAATTTTAGATCCAATTACAAATCGTATTTTTAACGGTAGTTTATTTCCATATGAGCAATGGAGCGGAAATTTAGTACCTAGTATGATTGATAATATTGATTTGAGATGGGAGAAGTTTTTCAAAGGAGCAGAGCTTATTTCAATTTCAGTATTTTATAAAAACTTCCAAGATCCTATTGAGTTAGTAAGGATTCCTCAACAACAAACTTCAACTGAGTATCAACCAAGAAATGTGGGTAATGGGAAATTATTTGGAGCAGAATTTGAAATCAATAAATCTTTAGACTTCATCTCTCCTACACTTGAGAATTTTGTATTTAGTTCAAATTTTACCTATGTTAATTCACAAATTATCATGTCAGATGTTGAATTTAATGCAAGAAAAGCCTACCAAAAATTAAATGAAACAGTTTCTAATACAAGAAATATGGCTGGACAATCTCCCTACTTGATTAATACTGGCTTAACCTACTTGAATGCTGATAAAGCTATTAATATGGGTATTTTCTATAATGTAAAAGGACCTACATTAACCATAGTAGGTTCTGGATTATTTCCAGATGTTTACTCAGTTCCTTATGATAACTTAAGTTTCTCCTATAATAAAGGATTTGGGAAAGACAAGAAGCTAAATATGAATTTAAGAGCAGATAATATTTTGAATGACAAACTTGAGTTTGTATATAGATCTTATAATGCAAAGGATCAAGTTTTTAGTAAAATGTTGCCGATGCGTTCATTTAGTATCGGATTTAGTTATAAGTTATAATTGATACAATATTCAAAAAAATACCCTCGCAATTGCGAGGGTATTTTTTTGAATGCCTTTGAAATTAAATTTCTATTATTGAAACTAAAATTCTTTAAACCTTCAACAGTTATTAAGCATTAAAAGCGTCGGCTACACCTTAATGTAAAATTTTTCCTTCTTTAATATTATTGTTAGATTCTATATACAAAAGCGTCCCGAATTTTCGGGATGCTTTTTTTATGTTAACCAAAATAATTATTGAATAAATAATGTAGCTAAGAATAATTTAATATTCTAAAGTACCCTAAAATTTAACGTTACTTCTTAATTTATATTTTCTTCTACAAAGTTCTCGCAGTAATCTTTAATTAAACTTCTTACTGCTCTAAACTGCTCATTAATTTCATCTTCTGTGCCAATGGCTTTAGCTGGGTCAGGAAAATTATAATGTAGTTTCACCGCCTTGGTAGGAAAATAAGGGCAACGCTCTTTAGCATTGTCACATACGGTAATCACGTAATCAAAATTTACATCCAAGTATTCGGTAATATTATTAGAGCTATGACTTGAAATATCAATACCTATTTCTTTCATAGTAGCTATGGCTTTAGGGTTCACACCATGTGTTTCCACGCCTGCAGAATATACATGGGCTTTGCCTGCAGTCATAGCAGCTAAAAACCCATGGGCTATCTGACTTCTGCAACTATTGCCTGTACATAAGACTAGAATATTTTTCATATCGCTCTCAGTTTTTTAGATTGAGTTTATACAATAAACTTTGATTAAAACTTATAGTTTAGCAGCATCCAGCTCCTGGCACACAGGCAGCTTTTGGTTTTTGTGCAAATACGGTTACGGAGAAAATGCCCATTTGAGAAGCTCTAAAAGCAGCAATTTCTGTAGGGTTTAAATAATTCACTAAAATATCATCAGGGATAATAATAGCTTTTTCTTTTTGAATAGTTACATTTTCAAAACCATTCGCATCAATTAATTCCATGTAAACTTGTTTTTGAATGGCCCCAGACACACAACCCGCATACATTTCTGCTGCATTTCTTATCTCTTCTGGAAGTGCACCTACTAATACCACATCAGAGATACTAAAATGTCCACCTGGTTTTAAAACTCTAAATATATCTTGAATGACTGCATGTTTATTAGGCACTAAGTTGAGTACACAATTACTTACGACTACATCTGCACTATTAGCGGTAATAGGCATATGCTCTATATCGCCTTGTCTAAATTCAACATTATGGTAGCCCATTTTTTCAGCATTGGCACGCGCCTTTTCAATCATGGCGGGTGTAAAATCAATACCTATCACTTTACCAGTAGCCCCTGTACTTCTTCTTGCTACAAAACAATCATTGCCTGCCCCCGATCCTAAGTCTACTACAACATCTCCTTCTTTAATTTTTGCAAATTCAGTAGGTAAGCCACAGCCTAGTCCTAAATCGGCACCTTCCACATAGCCAGGTAGTTTAGTATAGTCGTCCGACATGATATTGTATATTTCAGTACTGCAACCACCTGCACCACAACAAGAAGACATATTGGTCTCTTTGTCTTGTAAAGCAATCTCACTGTATTTTGCTTTTACGATTTCTTTTAGTTCTAATTCTGTTTTCATAGTTTGAATTTTATATTGTTAACAACAAGATTTTGCTTTGTAAGTAGTATTAAATAAGCCATCAAATAGCTTTCCTATTTTTTTCCAGTTAGACTCATTAATACAATAACATGTTTTTACGCCTGTTATTTCTCCCTGTATTAAACCCGCTTCTTTTAATTCTTTTAGATGTTGTGAAACGGTACTTTGTGAAAGCGGTAATTCGTCTACAATATCTCCACAAATACAGGTTTGCTTTTTAAGTAGTAAACGAATAATGGCTACTCTGGCTGGGTGCCCCATTGCTTTGGCAAGCAATGCTATTTGTTCATCTTTTTCTGAATAGGGAGTCATGGCGTCTTATTAATCGTAAAATTACGATTAATATTTGCTCCACAAAATATTTTATAAAGTATTTTTTAAAAACTGATTAAGATCATTCAAAAAAAGCCCATACATAAAAAAGCCCAGTCTTTTGAAGGACCAGGCTTTCCATTCTCAAACTCATATGAATACTATGCGTTGAAAGCGTCGGCTACGCCTTTATGTAAAATTTTTCCTGCTTTAATATTTAATCCTTTTGCTAATGCTGCATTTTCAACACATGCTTTTTCCCATCCTTTATTGGCAATAGAAATGGCATAAGGTAAAGTAGCCTGTGTAAGTGCGCGTGTAGAAGTTTGTGGAACCGCCCCTGGCATATTGGCCACACAGTAATGCAAAATATTTTGCTCCATGTAAACAGGGTTCTCATGCGTGGTAGGTTTGCAAGTTTCAATACAACCTCCTTGGTCAACAGCTACATCTACTACTACGGTGCCTGCTTCCATTAAAGCTAAATCGGCTTTCTTAATTAAATGTGGAGCCTTTGCACCATGTAATAATACAGCACCTATCACTAAATCAACAGTAGGTAATTTTTCTTGAATAGCCATTACGGTAGAATACTGCGTAACCACATTCGCTGGCATGACATCCGATAAATATCTTAACCTTGTTAAGTTAGTATCCATTATAGTAACATTTGCACCTAAGCCTGCAGCCATTTTAGCGGCCTGCGTTCCTACAATACCACCACCTATAATTAATACTTCCGCTGGCTTCACACCTGGTACTCCTCCTAATAATTTTCCTTTTCCACCAAATGGTTTGCCTAAATAATAAGCACCCACATTCACAGCCATTCTTCCTGCTACTTCAGACATGGGTACTAATAGTGGCAATGAGCCATCTGGTAATTCTACTGTTTCATAAGCAATACAAACTGCATGCGATTTCATCATCGCATCTGTTAATTCTTTTGATGCTGCAAAGTGGAAATAAGTAAATAAAATTTGTCCTGGTTTAATAAGTGGAAATTCTGCAGCAAGTGGTTCTTTTACTTTAATAATCATTTCAGCAATCTCATATACTTCTTTAGCCGTTGCTAAAATTGTCGCACCTGCTTTTATATAAGCCTCATCAGAAAATCCAGAGCCAAGACCTGCCTTGGTTTCTACATTCACTGTATGACCTTGTCTTGTAAGTGCGTCCGCGCCTTCTGGTGTCAAACCCACTCTATACTCTTGAATCTTAATTTCTTTAGGAACTCCAATAACCATGATATTTTGTTTTTATTTCTGTACAAATATCGATTAAAAGGAAATATTCATTTAATAATGATAATATTCAGTAAAATATCTTGTTAATTTGGCTAAATAACAAAAAATAGCGTTATTTACAGTAGAATTTACCCTAAAAACAGAAATTATTTCTCTATGGCACTTGACGCTATTGACCAATCTATCTTACGCATTTTACAAAAGGATGCCCTAGCGAAGTTAAAAGACATTAGTGCGGCTATTAATTTATCACTAAGCCCTACTCATGACCGTATTAAAAGACTAGAAGCTGAGGGCTATATTTTACATTATGTAACCCTACTGGATAGAAAGAAATTAGACCTTGGTTTAGTGGTACACTGCCAAGTAACCTTAGACAAACAAACCCGTTCCCATTTTTCTGAATTTGAAAAAACCATATCAAAATTTCCAGAAATTATTGCTTGCAGTTTAGTATCGGGCAGCTTTGATTATTATTTAAAATTAGTCACCAAGGATGTAGAGTCTTATAATAAATTTTATCAAGAACAATTAGCCGTGCTACCGATGGTGGCGCATATTAATAGTTTATTTGTAATGGATGAAATTAAAATAACGACCGAGCTTCCCATTTAATATTTAAGTAGAAATATATTTTGAGTAAGTAAAATAAATTTTAATAAGAATAATAACTACCGAACCATGTATAATATACCTCATTTTAAAGCCAAGGATCATCAAGAAGTATTGGACTTTATGCAAGCCAACCCCTTTGTAACTATTTGTGGTGTTGACCAAGCAGGCTTTCCGGTGGCTACACAAGTACCTGTTTTATTAACTATTGAAGAAGATAAAATTATTATTAGTGGCCATATTATGCGCAAGCAAGAACATAGCAATGCATTTGAAAAGAATAATAAAGTATTAGTCATATTCTCAGGGCAATCGGCCTTTGTAAGCGCGAATTGGTATACAACAAAGAATATGGGTAGCACATGGAACTATCAGTCGGTGCAAGCAAAAGGAAACTTAGAAATTAAAGATGAAAAGCATTTATATAATTTATTAGAAAAGCTTACCCTGCATTTTGAAAAAGATGCTAATAGTCCTACGCAAGTAAAAAACTTGTCTGCTGAATACATGGAGCAAAACATGAAAGCCATTTATTCTTTCGATATTATGGTGAGTGATTTGCAACATGTTTTTAAATTAAGCCAGAACAGGGATGAAGCTTCTAAAGCTAGTATTCACGCTGAATTGAGTAAGGGAGATGCGGCTTGCAAACATATGGCAGCTGCGATGAAAAGACCTTAATGAACACAACAAAAAATTAAAGCAATATTTAAATGAGCAATGTAAAAAATTTAATCTTCGATTTAGGCAATGTCTTATACGATATTGATTTTAAAAAAATGCATGCCGCTTTTGTCTCTATTGGTATTGAGGATATTGATAACTATTTTACTTTAAATAAATCACATCAATTATTCCTAGACTTAGAAATGGGCTTTGTAAATGAGCAAGCATTTTATGAGGGGGTAAGAACTTTAGTGAATTTACCTTTAACGAATGAACAAATTAAATTTGCATGGAACGCACTACTTCTTGGCTTTAGAAAAAATAGCATTGAATGGATTGAGCAAAACAATACTCAGTACAATACTTTTTTATATTCCAATACCAATCAAATTCACCAGGATCATTTTATTGCTGAGTTTGAAAACAAAGTGGCTGCTTACCCTTTTGTATCTCTATTTAAGACTCCCTATTATTCTCATGAAATGGGTATGCGCAAACCCGATCCTGCATCTTTTAATTTTATTTTAGAGAAAGAAGGCTTGCTAGCAGCGGAAACCTTATTTATAGACGACAATGAACCCAATATTATAGCAGCTGCCTCGGTGGGGCTTCAAGTACTTCATTTAAAAGAGGGGATGAGTGTGGAAAAGGATATCGAGGCGTATTTGTAGTCTTTCTTGAAGCCTCAGTTATATTAAGAGTTGAAAGGGGCGGGCATTTATTTCTTCTTAACTTCTTCAAATTCAATGTATTCTGCTTCCACTGGCTCTTCTTTAGGAGCGTAATTGGCAGTTGTATTTTGACCAGGATGCTGACTGTTTTGTGCGTTTCTAACTGCTTCGGCCTGCTGCTTCTGCATCTGCTCCATATTCTTCCTTACAGACCTTACCCCTTTACTAACGGGAACCACCACCTGGAAGATTAATTTGTACAAAAAGTAAATCAAGAACCCATATAGAATAAACTTCATCATACTGCAAAAATAAGGCCCTTGCCAATATTTTTGGGATATTTCATCCTGTTTTATTACCTTTGGCATAGAATAGAAGAAAATGTGAAGGGAACGAAATCGTTCCCTTCTTCTTTTTTAAGTATGCAAGCAAACGAGATAATAGCCTTAGTAAATCCAATTTTGGACCAACTTCTTAAAGAGGAGCCTAGTTATTTCTGCGTTTCAGTGAAAGTGAAGCCAACCAACAATATCAAAATATTCTTGGACGGCGACCAAGGCCTGCCTATTGAAAAATGCACTTTTATCAACAGGAAACTATACCGCATTATGGAAGAAGCGGCCTGGTTTCCGGAAGGCGACTTCTCTTTAGAGGTTTCTTCACCAGGAATAGATGAGCCTTTAGTCTTGAATCGTCAGTATGTAAAAAATATGGGGCGCAAGGTAGAAGTCACTTTTTTGGATGAAACCATTAAAGAAGGAGTTTTAAAAACAGTAACAGAGAAAGACATATTAATAGAATGGACAGAAGGGAAAGGTAAAAAAGCAGCCGTGCAAACTTTATTAATTCCTTTTGACCAAATAAAAACAACAATCGTTCAAGTTCAATTTTAACAAACAAATCATCAAGCAAGTAGCTTGAAAAAAAATTATGTTATGGCAAGTATAAATTTAATTGAAGCCTTTCAGGAGTTTAAAGACGCAGAAAGCATTGACCGTCCTACCATGATGAAAGTGGTAGAAGACGTATTCAAAACCTTACTTAGAAAAAAATACGGTAGCGATGAAAATTTTGACGTTATCGTAAACGCTGAAAAAGGTGACTTGGAAATTATTCGTCGTCGTCAAATTAGAGACGATGATGATGTAGATAATCCTTTAGAAGAAGTATCGTATTCTGAAGCTATTAAAATTCAACCCGACTATGAAGTAGGAGAGGATTTATTAGAAGAAGTAGACATCCTGGACTTCGGAAGAAGAGCCATACTAGCGGCTAAGCAAACTTTAGCTTCTCGAATCAATGACTTGAAGAAAAATGCTTTAGTAAAGAAATATTCTGATAGAATTGGAGACATCATGAATGCTGAAATTTATCAAGTATGGAAAAAAGAAGTATTGTTATTAGATGAAGAAGGCAATGAATTAATTCTTCCAAAGTCGGAGCAAATTCCTCAAGACTTTTTTAAGAAAGGAGAAAATATTAGAGCGGTTATAGAAAGAGTAGATATGAAAAATAATTCACCAGTGATTATTTTATCTAGAACAAGCCCCTTATTCTTAGCAAAATTATTAGAAATAGAAGTGCCAGAAATTTTTGATGGTTTAATTACCATTAAGAAAATTGTACGTGAGCCAGGCGAGCGTGCGAAAGTAGCAGTGGAGTCTTTCGATGATAGAATTGATCCAGTAGGTGCTTGTGTAGGTATGAAAGGAAGTCGTATTCATGGTATCGTAAGAGAATTGAAAAATGAAAATATCGACGTTATTAATTTCACAACCAACACACAGTTATTAATTCAACGTTCATTAACACCTTCTAAAATTAGTTACATGAATATTGATGCTGAAAAAATGCACGCTGAAGTGTATTTAAAAGCAGATCAAGTTTCTTTAGCCATTGGACGTAGAGGAGTGAACATTAAATTAGCTTCTGAGTTAACGGGTTACGAATTAGATGTATACCGTGAAGATGAAGAAATCGTTGATGAATTTGATATTGACTTAGATGAATTTAGCGATGAAATTGAAACATGGATTATTGATGAATTTAAGCGTGTGGGTTGTGATACGGCAAGAAGCATATTAAACCTAGGTGCAGAAGAATTAGAGAAAAGAACAGATTTAGAAAAAGAAACGATTGCAGATGTGCGTCGAATCTTACAAGAAGAATTTGATAAAGGTGAATAACCTTTGAGTTTAGAAAGTATATTTGTATTAGGCGAATCGCTTCGAGAAATTAGTAAATAATTACCGGGGCAAAAAACAACAGAATGTCAGAATTGAAACTACCAAGATTGTTAGCAGCTGCTAAAGAATTCAACATCGGTCAAGATACCTTGATTGAATTCTTAGTGAAAAAAGGTTTTCCTAAAGATGACCTTAAGCCAACAGCTAAATTAACTGAGGATCAGTATTATTCACTGCAAGCAGAATTTCAAAGCGATAAAGTAGCTAGAAATAAAGCAGACCATGTAGAGCTTCCAAAAAATGCTGTGGCCGATAAAGACAAGGCAAAGAAGCCTGTAGTGGTAGAACCTGAAGCGGCTAAGTCTGCTGCAAAAGCTGCTGAAGATGTGAAAGCATCTGATGCAACAGCAAAAGCTAAAGCAGCTAAGCCTGTTGAAAAAGAAGTAGAAAAACCTACTGCAGTTAAAATTGAGGCCCCTGAAGTAGAGTCGCCTAAAGTAGTTGACAAAATAGATTTATCCTTAATAGACTCTTCTACTCGACCTAAAAAATCGGCAAAGAAAACAGAAGAGCCAGCTGAAAAACCAGCTAAAGAAACGCCTGCTAAAAAACCAGTAAAGAAAACAGAAGAACCTGCTGCAAAGCCAGTGAAAGAAACACGCGCTCCAGTAGATCATTCTATATCTCCTGAAAATGTGCATGGCAAGATTGAAAATATTGCCACTAAAAAATTAGAAGGTCCTAAAGTAATGGGTAAAATTGATTTACCTATTAATAGCGATACACGTCCTAAGCCATTGAGTCAGGAAGAAAAGCGTAAACGTAAACGTATTCCTTCTCAAGGTCCACAACAAGGTGGTGGCGGTCAGGGTCAAGCACAGGGTGGCGGTCAAAGACCAGGTGGTGGATACCAAGGCCAAGGTGGTGGACAAAGACCAGGCGGTGGATACCAAGGTCAAGGTGGTGGCCAAAGACCAGGTGGCGGACAAAGACCAGGTGGTAATAGAAATGCACCACAAACTGCAGAACAAAAAGAAATTGGTCAAAAAGCCATTCAAGATAAGATCAAAGAAACGCAAGCAAAATTAGCGGGCGCAGGTGGAAGAGGAAAAAGTTTAAAATCGAAATACAGACGTGCTAAAAGAGATGAAGCTGCAGAAAATGAAACCAATGAAATCACAGATAATAAATTACAAGTTACAGAGTTTGTAACGGTAAGTGAGTTATCAAGTTTGATGGATGTAAGTTTTGCAGATATCATTAGCAAGTGTATGAACTTGGGTATCATGGTTTCTATTAACCAACGTTTAGATGCGGAAGTTATTGAACTAGTAGCCAGTGAATTTGGTTTTGAAGTAGAATTTGTTGGATTAGAAGATGCAGAAGAAATGGATGAAGAAGAAGAAGCAGACGATTTAGCCAATTTGGTTGAGCGTCCGCCGATTGTAACTATTATGGGTCACGTTGACCATGGTAAAACTTCATTACTAGATTATATCCGTAATGCCAATGTAGTAGCGGGTGAGGCAGGAGGTATTACACAACATATTGGTGCTTATGAAGTGACTTTGCCGAATGGTAAAGCCATTACTTTCTTAGATACGCCAGGTCACGAAGCCTTTACAGCTATGCGTGCGCGTGGTGCGAAAGTAACTGATATCGCCATTATTGTGGTAGCTGCTGATGATGCAGTCATGCCACAAACCAAGGAAGCCATTAGTCACGCCCAAGCAGCGAATGTGCCTATGATTTTTGCGGTGAATAAAATTGATAAAGATGGTGCGCAGCCACAAAAAATATATGAGCAACTTTCTCAAATGAATATTTTAGTAGAGGCTTGGGGTGGTAAATTCCAAAACCAAGAATTATCTGCTAAGCAAGGTTTAAATGTGGATACTTTATTAGAGAAAGTTATTTTAGAATCTGATTTATTAGATTTAAAAGCCAACCCCAATAGAGAAGGTTCTGGAAGTATTATTGAAGCCTCTTTAGATAAAGGACGTGGTTATGTAGCTACGATATTAGTACAAAATGGAACTTTAAGACAAGGTGATTTAATTTTATCTGGTCAGTTCTATGGTAGAGTGAAGGCCATGTTCAACGAGCGTAATCAACGTATTGAAGTAGCGCCTCCTTCTACACCAGTAGTTATCTTAGGTTTAAATGGTGCACCACAAGCGGGTGAGAAATTTAAAGTCTACAATGACGAGGCAGAAGCAAAAGAATTAGCGACTAAGCGTGCTCAATTATTAAGAGAGCAAGGTTTAAGAACTAGAAAACATATTACATTAGATGAAATTGGTCGTCGTTTAGCCTTAGGTAACTTTAAAGAATTAAATATTATCATTAAAGGTGATGTGGATGGTTCTGTGGAAGCCTTAAGTGATTCATTACAAAAATTATCTACTGAAGAAATTGCGATTAGAGTTATTTTAAAAGGAGTAGGTCAAATTTCTGAATCGGACGTACTACTTTCTGCTGCCTCTGATGCCATTATCATTGGATTTAACGTAAGACCTTCTATGCAAGCTAATAAACTGGCAGAAACAGAAGGGGTGGAAATTAAATTATACTCTATTATCTACAACGCTATTGATGAAATCAAGTCTGCGATGGAAGGTATGTTGGAACCAAAAATTCAAGAAAAAATTGTGGCCAACGTAGAAGTAAGAGAAGTATACAAATTTGATAAGGCTACCGTTGCTGGATGTTTTGTATTAGACGGCAAGTTGAGTAGAAATAGCAAGATTAGAATTATACGTGATGGTATCGTTGAATATCCTAAAGGAGAAGGTCAAAGTGCTGAGTTAGGAAGTTTAAAGCGATTCAAAGACGACGTGAAAGATGTCGTATCGAATATGGAATGTGGTTTAACGATTAAAAACTTTATCGACCTTAAAGTAGGGGATATTGTAGAGGCCTTTGAAGAAGAGGAAGTAAAACGTACTTTATAAAAAAATTAAGATTTGCTATTTGGGTAAATGACCCAAGCGGCAGAACTTTACCAAATAATAAAAAATCGATGAAATTAATTAGCATTGCATTTTCTTTATTTTGCTTGACCATTTCTTTTGCAGCAAAGGCGCAAGTAAAAAAAGTATTAGCAGATAAAATTATTGCCACTGTGGGTGATAAATTTATTTTAAAATCAGATGTTGAAAATGCCATTGGCGATTATAAGCGTCAAGCACAAGGACAAGAAAATATAGAGTTACCTTCTGAGTGTCAAATTGTGGAAGGTCAATTAATTCGTAAGGCCTTAGTATTACAAGCACTCATCGATTCTATTATAGTTACAGAAGAAGACGTAGAAGTAGCGATGGAAGGTCGTGTTCGTAGTTTCATTCAACAATTTGGCTCTAAAGAAGTTTTAGAAGAGGTAGCAGGTCGTTCTGTCTTCCAATTGAAAGAAGATTTTCGCATTTTAATTAAGGAGCAAAAATTAGCCGATGAAATGCAAACTAAAATTGTAGAAAAAGTTAAGATCACTCCTACCGAAGTTAAAAATTACTATGATAAGATACCTGTAGATAGCCTGCCTTTATATGAAAGCGAAGTGCAAGTGACAGAATTAGTAATGCATCCAAAAGCCAATAGAGATATAGAAGAATATGTGATTCAGCAAATGTTAGAGTATAGAAAACAAATTGAGTCAGGCGCTAATAAATTTGATCAATTAGTTAAATTATATTCTGAAGACCCTAGTTCAAAGGAAAATCTAGGTGTGTTTAATTTAAATCGTAATGAGAAAAATTTTGATCCAGCCTTTATGTCGGGTTCTTTTCGTTTAAAAGAAGGTCAAATTTCTGCACCTATTAAATCTAAATTTGGCTACCATATCATTCAACTTGTTTCAAGATCCGGTGATGATGCAGTGGTAAAACATATTTTACGTATTCCTCCTATTACCAATGATGAAATCAATGAAACAAAATTGTTTTTAGATAGTATCAGAAAAGAGATGATTGCTAATAAATTAAGTTTTGGCGAAGCCGTTAATAAATTTAGTGATGACGAAAGTAGTAAGTTTAGCGGTGGTGCTATTACTGGCCGTGATGGATCTACTTATGTAAACATTGATCAATTAGACAAAGAAATGGTGGTTTTAATGAAGAATATGAAGCCAGGTGATATCTCTACACCACAGGTATACTTAGACGATCGTGGTAGAAAAACAGTAAGACTTATTTATTTTAAAGAACGCACTACTCCTCATAGAGAAAATTTAAAAGAAGATTATAATAAAGTAGCACAACGTGCTCTAGAAGAAAAAAAGGCAAAGTCAATGGAGACTTGGTTTAAAGAGCATGTTCCTAGTTATTATGTTTTTGTGGATGATTCTTTTCAAGGCTGCGTTGAATTAACGGATTGGACTAAAGTGGCCAATCAGATTGTGAAAGAAAAAACGTTTTAATTTTTAGCTATCCATATGTCATCTATTTTTTATCCAGCGAATGAAAGAGGCCATGTTCAATTTGATTGGCTAGATACTTATCATAGTTTTAGTTTTGGACAATACCATGATCCTAGTAAAATTCATTTTGGAGCGCTGCGTGTTTTAAATGATGATAAAATTGACGCAGGTATGGGTTTTGGCACCCATCCCCATGATAATATGGAAATTATTACCATTCCTTTATTTGGAGACTTACACCATAGAGATAGCACAGGAAGAGATTGTATCATTAAAGAGCACGATGTTCAAATAATGAGTGCAGGTTCAGGCATCAAACATAGCGAGGTCAATCCCAATAAAGATAAAAGGGTAGAATTATTCCAAATTTGGATTTTTCCTAAAGAAAGAAATATTACCCCTAGGTATGATCAAAAATCATTTCTTCCAGAAGACAGGGTGGATCAACTGCTCACCGTAGTTTCTCCCAATGAACCTAATACCTTATTCATTAACCAAGACGCTTGGTTGTCCTTAGGCCATTTTAAAAAGCCATTTACTACTAACTACCCTATGCACCAGGCAGGCCAAGGCCTTTTTGCCATCTGTATAGAAGGGACTTGCACCGTGGGAGGTCAAACCTTGGGTCGCAGAGATGCAGTGGGTATTTCGGGGGTAGAAGCGGTCCAGATTGAAGCGACTGCAGGCTCCGACCTGCTACTTATTGAGATTCCTCATTTTACAACGGGCGCTTAGAAATTTTTTTACTTCTTTACTAGTATACAATAGCTAACTATTGTAAATTTGGGGCTCCTTAAACTCCATCATGAGCGACGAAATAAAACACGAATGTGGCCTAGCCTATATTCGACTTAGAAAGCCTCTTTCTTATTATCTTCAAAAAAGAGGGTCGGTTACCTACGGATTAAACAAATTATACTTGTTGATGGAAAAACAGCACAATCGTGGTCAAGATGGTGCGGGTTTAGCTACACTTAAATTAAATATTGAACCAGGCAATCCTTTCTTATATCGATTACGCAGTAATGCACAACAACCTATTGCCGATTTATTTTATAAAATTGGTTTAGAAATACAAGAGCTTGAAAAGTTTCAACCAGATATTGCCAAACATCCAGGTTTAATGAAAGGCCATCTTCCTTTTATGGGTGAAATTTTATTGGGGCATTTGCGTTACGGTACCCAAGGAAAAAACAATATTGATTTTTGTCATCCTTTTATCAAGCGCAATTTAATACCTGGTAAAAATTTAGCCTTAGCAGGTAATTTTAATTTAGTTAATACCGATGAGTTATTTGAACATATAAAATTAGACCCAGGGCCTTTTGAAAAACAAAGTGATTTAGCAGCAATGATGGAAGTGATTCATCATTTCCTATGCAACGAAGAATCTATCAATCCTAATAATCCCAATATTGTTGATGTTTTAAAGAAGGCGGTTCCTTTATTTGACGGAGGCTTTACAGTGGGCGGTTTAGTAGGCAATGGCCACAGCTTTATTTTAAGAGATGCCCATGGTATCAGACCTGCTTATTATTATATTGATGACGAAGTAATTGTTGCTGCCAGTGAAAGAGCCGCTATTAGAACTACATTTAATGTAGGTGAAAACGAAGTATTAGAACTCATGCCCGGACAAGCATTGCTAGTAGACGATGAAGGCAATTACAAGATAGAACAAATTATTGCTCCTAAAGAAAGACGCGCTTGCTCATTTGAAAGAATTTATTTTTCAAGAGGTAGTGATGAAAAAATTTACAGAGAAAGAATTGCATTGGGCAATCATTTAAGTAAAATAGTTTTAGAGCGTATTGAAAAGGATTTAAAAAATACTATTTTCTCTTATATACCTAATACAGCTGAAGTTGCTTTTTATGGTTTAGTAAAAGGAATGGAAACATACCTTAATAAAATTAAAGTTGAGAGAATTTTAAGTTGGGGTACCGATGTCACTGAAGAGAAGCTGGAGGCCATGATTAATCGTAAGATTAGACAAGAAAAAATTGCGATTAAAGATGTGAAACTACGCACTTTCATTACCGAGGATACCAATAGAAATGAGATGGTGCAACACGTATACGATATCACCTATGGTACCGTGCGTAAGGATGAAGATACCTTGGTGATTATTGATGATAGTATTGTAAGAGGCACCACTTTAAAAGAAAGTATTATTAGAATGCTGTCTCGCTTAGGTCCTAAAAAAATAATTGTGGTTTCTTCTGCCCCTCAAATTAGATACCCCGACTGTTATGGAATAGATATGAGCAAGATGAATGATTTCATTGCCTTTAGAGCAGTGATTGCCTTATTGAATGAAAAAGGAATGACTCATATTATTGACGAGACCTATCAAAAAATAATTGCTTTAGAAGCGTCTAATGAATTACACACTGAAAATGTGGTACGTCAATTATACAAACCGTTTACGCCTGAAGAAGTTTCAGATAAAATTGCACAGTTAATTACTCCTGAAGATATTAAAATACCTGTTGAAGTTATTTATCAAACAATTGAAGCTTTACATGATTGTTGTCCTACCAATACCGGCGACTGGTATTTCACAGGAAACTACCCCACACCTGGAGGTAATAAGGTTTGTAATAAAGCCTTTAAAAATTATGTAGAAGGAAAAAATGTCAGAGGGTATTAATTAGAAATAAACATATTCACAAAAAAGGATCCTAACTTATTAGGATCCTTTTTTTATAAGTGAACTATTTTATAAGTGAACTATTATAATACTTAAACCCTATAACAAATAGCATTAATATTCATACCAGCGCCCACAGAGGCAAATATAACAACGTCTCCTTTATGTAATTGGTGCTCCTTGTACTTTCCATGCTTTACCATATCATATAAAGTAGGAATGGTAGCAACTGAGCTATTACCTAATTCATGAATGCTCATAGGCATTACATTTTCAGGAATATCTTTAATACCATATAATTTTAACAAGGCCTTAATAAAACCTTCATCCATTTTTTCATTGGCCTGGTGTAAAAAGAATTTTTTAACCTCATGAATATCTACCCCTGCTTTTTCAATACACTCTTTCATCGCAATGGGCACATTCTTAATAGCATACTCATATACTTTACGCCCCTTCATTTTAATATATCTTGTAGCCTCATCTCCCTCTGGATGGTAAGACTTGCCTAAGTATAAGTAGTAAGCTTCATCCATACAATGGCTTTGCACACTGCTAGCGAGTATACCACTGGTGTTATCTGTTGAATTTTCAACAATACAAGCACCCGCGCCATCACTAAAAATCATACTGTCTCTATCGTGTGGGTCTATTACTCTACTTAAAGTTTCAGCCCCTATGACCAAACATCTTTTAGCTAAACCCGATTTTATAAAGGAGTCGGCATGTATGACGCCTTGTATCCATCCTGGGCAGCCAAATAATAAATCATAGGCTACACAACTAGGATTACGAATGCCTAATAAATTTTTTACTCTTGAGGCAATGGAAGGGACAGCATCGGATTGAATGGTGCCTGCAATAACATTACCGAAATTATGTGCTACAATTATCTGATCAATGGTTTCAGGGTCAATGCCTGCATCTTCAATGGCTAAGGCAGCTGCCTTGAATGCTAGGTCAGAAGTATTTATATTTTCTTCAGCATACCTTCTTTCATAAATACCTGTGATATCTTTAAATTTCTCAAAAATTTCAGCATTGGGTGTATTAATTAATACCCCATCTTCTCCATAAAAGCTATGGTCGCTAAAGGAATCATTGGGTATTACAAGACCAGGTATATAGCTGCCTGTTCCAGTGATGATGGTTGCCATTTGGGGAATTTAGGTTTATTAAGCTAATGCGTTCTAAACTAAGATAAGAATTTCTGCCCAATTTTGATGAATTGGTGGCTGTTCTTTAAATGTACTTGTCGCCCTTATGCCTTTTCACTTCAGCAACATATTCTTTAATAGATTGCTCTTTTTCTTTACTGCAAATAAGAAGTACATCCTTCGTGTCTACTACAATAAAATCATCTAAGCCTTGCACCACCACTAATTTATCCTTGGGTGCATTTATCATACACTTCGTAGCGTCAATCACAATCACATTATCAGAGGCCACAGCGTTGGCGAAATAATCTTTCTCCATGGCATCATAAGCACTATTCCAAGTACCTAAGTCACTCCATCCAAAGCTTGCAGGTATTACATATACATTGTCTGCTTTTTCCATAATGGCAATATCAATAGATATATTTACACACTGCGGATATATTTTTTGAATAGATTGTTTTTCTGCTGTCGTATTAAAATTTGCTTTTTCCCCATCAAATAATTCAAACATTTCTGGTTGGTACTTTTCAAAAGCAGCAATGATAGTGCTGGCTTTCCATGCAAAAATACCGGCGTTCCATAAAAAATCGCCGCTAGCTATAAAGGACTCTGCAATTTCTACAGTGGGCTTTTCAGTAAATGTTTTTACTTTATACACACCCTTACTTACTTCTAGCCCCTCGTATTGAATATAACCATAACCCGTATTGGGATTCGTAGGCTTAATACCTAAGGTAGCCAAGGCCTTGATGTTCGAAACAAAATCAATTGATTGTTCTACAATTTTTTGAAAATTTTCTTGCTCTAAAATTAAGTGATCACTTGGGGCTACCACAAAAGTGGCTTGAGGATCCTTCTGGGCTAATTTAAAAGAGATATAAGCAATGCAAGGCGCTGTATTTTTTTTACTAGGCTCTGCTAAAATATTTTCTTTAGGTAAATTGGGTAATTGCTTTTCTACAATTGAAACATATTCTTCAGAAGTAACAATATAAATATTTTCAGCTGGTATAAACTGCGTATATCTTTCGTAGGTCCACTGAATTAAAGTTTTCCCCGTATTAAGTACATCTAAAAATTGCTTAGGATAAGCCGTTCTACTCATTGGCCAAAATCTGCTTCCTATTCCTCCAGCCATAATGGCTACATAATGATGTTTGTTTTGCATACTTGTCTTTGATTTATAAAATCCCCTCTTTCATTAAGTCGTGTATATGAATCATTCCCACAAAACTATTGTCTTTCGCTACTATTAATTGACTAATATCTTTTTGTTCCATCAAGGCCAAGGCTTCTACTGCTAGTGCATAAGGCGCAATGGTAATAGGGCCTGCGTGAAATATAGTAGCTGCTGTTAAGTCTTGAATGCTTGAATGATTTTCTAGCATTCTACGAATATCTCCATCTGTAATAATGCCTAAAACTTTTTCATTTTCATCAATTACTACGGCGGCGCCTAATCTACTTTTAGAAATAACTAATATCACTTCTTTTAAAGGCGTACTAGCGTGTACAGATGGTTTTGGATTTACTTGCGCCATTTGACCTGCAGTCAATGTTAATCTTTTTCCTAAATTTCCGCCAGGATGAAATTTTGCAAAATCACTTGCCTTTACTTTTTTCAATTCCATTAAACACATTGAGATGGCATCGCCCATTGCCATTTGTGCCGTCGTAGAAGAAGTAGGTGCTAAATTATGTGCGCAGGCTTCTTTATCTACAGTCGTATTAATGACCCATTTGGCATGACTTGCTAAATAACTTTCGGTATTGCCTACCATAGCAATAATAGCATTGCCAAAACCAGTTACTAATTGTACTAAATTTTTTATTTCAGGGCTTTCACCACTTTTGCTAATAATTAAAACGAGGTCTTGTTTGTTAATCATTCCGGAGTCGCCATGGATGGCATCGGCAGCATGTAGAAATAAGGCAGGGGTTCCAGTGGAGTTACAAGTAGCTACCATTTTTTGAGCAATGATGGCGCTTTTACCAATACCACTCACTACTAATCTTCCTTCAGAAGTATAAATAGCTTTCACCGCTTCTATAAATGGACTATCTATAAATTTTTGTAAGCCAGTAATGGCTGCCGCTTCAATTTCTAGCGTTCTTTGGGCAATAGCGGTTATTTGTTTATCCATATGCGGTTTAAGAATCAGCAAAGTTAACGTTTCAAGCATATTCATCCCTATTTTTAAATAATCCTTAAAAAAATATTTTTAGTAAAATAATAGAGGAGTTGAGCAATAGTGAATTAATTTCGTTACCTTATATAGCTATTTTACACCGAAATAGTTGATTTTAAGATAATTACAGATGGCGACCACCAAAAAACCAATAAAAAAGGCCCCTGCGACTTCGGCTAATAATAATTCAGTTAGCCGTGCCGAATTATTAAAGGCATTAGAGGAGCAGTTTGGATTCAAAGAGTTTAAGGGTACCCAAGAAAAAGCCATTGTCTCTTTATTGAGTGGTCGAGATACTTTTGTGATCATGCCCACTGGAGGTGGTAAAAGTTTATGCTATCAATTACCTGCTTTAATGCTACCTGGTTGCGCTATTGTAGTATCGCCCTTGATTGCACTGATGAAAAACCAAGTAGACCTTGTGCGAGGCTATAGTGAAAAAGACGAAGTGGCCCATTTCTTAAATTCATCTTTAAATAAAGGACAAATTAAAGTGGTGAAGGCCGACCTACTGAGTGGCAAAACCAAATTATTATATGTAGCTCCTGAAACTTTAACGAAGCAAGAAAATTTAGATTTTTTTAGCGACTTAAATGTTTCCTTTTTTGCAGTAGATGAAGCTCACTGTATTTCAGAGTGGGGCCATGATTTCAGACCAGAGTATAGAAGACTCAAAGAAATGATGGAAGAAATTAATGCAAATGTGCCCATCATTGCTTTAACTGCCACCGCAACACCTAAAGTACAAAGCGACATTGTTAAAAATTTATCGCTGCGAGACCCCGAGGTTTTAATTTCTTCTTTTAATAGAGCCAACCTCTATTATGAAGTACAACCCAAGGCAAAAAAAGAAGTGACCGTAAAAAGTATTGTAAGATATATTTCTAAGCATAAAGGGAAAAGTGGAATTATCTACACCCTCAATAGAAAAACTACAGAAGAATTAGCCGACTTATTAATTGCGAATAAAATTAAAGCAGTGGCTTATCATGCAGGTTTGGATCAAAAACTAAGAGCCAATAGACAGGATCAATTTTTAAATGAAGATGTACAAGTGATTGTGGCTACTATTGCATTTGGAATGGGTATTGACAAGCCCGATATTCGATTCGTCATTCATTATAATATTCCTAAGTCCATTGAAAATTATTATCAAGAAACAGGCCGTGCAGGTAGAGATGGTTTAGAAGGAAATTGTATTTTATATTATGCTCATAAAGACGTTTCTAAGCTAGAACATTTTTTAAGAGATAAACCCTTAAGTGAAAGAGAAGTGGGCGCGCAATTAATAGATGAAACAGTGGCCTTTGCAGAAACTGGTGCTTGTCGTAGAAGAAGTTTATTGCATTATTTTGGAGAAAGCTGGGAAGATAAAAACTGTGGCAAATGTGATAATTGTTTACAACCTAAAGAAAAAATTGAAGCGAAAACGCAGTTGGTCCAATTATTAAAAACAATTGAAGCTTTGAACGAGCGTTTTGTGGCAGACTATGTTATACAAGTTATTATGGGCGATTATACCCCTCAATTAGGTTTATACAGACATGAAAAATTACCCGAATTTGGAATAGGAAAAGAACAGGATTCTTTGTTTTGGAATAGCTTAGTAAGACAGGCCATGCTTGAAACTATTATTGAAAAAGATATTGAAGAATATGGCCTACTTAAAATAACGGATAAGGGCAAGAAATTTTTAAAAAAACCTACTAGCTTCAAATTTGTTTTAAACAATGTATTTGCAGACGAAAACGCCGAAGACGATGAAGCAGAAGGTCCAGAAACGGCAGGCGCAACGGATGAAGTTTTATTTGAAATGTTGAAAGAGTTGCGTCAAAAAGAAGCGAAAAAAATTAGCCTTCCACCCTTTGTTATTTTCTTGGAGACTTCCTTGCAAGATATGGCTACGCTTTATCCTACAAGCGTTGAGGAACTAGACAGATGCCAGGGTGTAAGTAAGGGCAAGGCTATTAAATATGGCAAGCCCTTTGTGGCCATGATTGAAAAATATGTGACAGAAAATAATATTGAAAAGCCCGATGATTTTGTAATGAAGTCAGTGGCCAATAAATTCAATCACAAAATTTACATTATTCAAAATGTAGATAAAAAAATTCCTTTAGAAACCATTGCTAAAAATAAGGATCTTAAACTAGAAGCTTTATTAGAAGAGATGGAAACCATTGCGGCAAGCGGCACTAAATTAAATTTAGATTATGCCATCGATGAATGGTTAGACGAATACGATCAAGAAGAAATTTTAGAATACTTCAAAAACTGTGAAACCTCTTCACTTCAAATTGCACAAGAAGAATTAAGTGAAAACAATTATTCTTGGGAGCAATTAAAAATAATGCGCATCAAGTTTTTAAGCGTGGTTGGTAATTAATGCGTGAACTCGTTGCCTGTAGTTAAATAACTATTTACTCTCTCTGCTACATTTTTTCTTACACTCAAGTAATAAAAATTATAATCGGCAATATGATAGTTCTCTGTTGTGTATAAAAAGCTACCAAAAAAACGAGGCTTTGCCGTCCATAAAACACCTTTATGGTTTATGGCGCCTGCTACATTAGGCGTAATTTTATTAAAGTCATAAAGTACAGCCCCTTTGTTTTGGAACCTGTCTACATTGGTTATATCAGCAGACCAAGAAAGAGGGTTGGTTACAATGGCCGTAAATTTTTCTTTTTTTACAAATTCAGTCACATACCCTTCGTGAAAAGTTCTCCACGAACAAATACAGCCTGTTGAATTGGGTTTTTCGCAGGCCTTCAGTGATGTATAAATAGCAGGGTCTACTGGTATACCCACTACATAGGCTACTACTAATTTTTTACTTAATGGTTTACCGTCAAAAAATTCTTTTAGTAATCTAATGGTATGAGTGGAGCCTTGACTATGAGATGCAATAATAATGGGCCTGTCATTATTATAATGCTCCAAATAATATTCAAAAGATTTTTTTACGTCTTGGTAGGCTAATTCAAAAGCAGCTAGTGCATAACCAGTATCTATTTTATTATTGGGTGTATAGGACTTAATATGTGCTTGACGGTACCTTGGTGCATAAATTCTACCTGCTTCATTGAACACTGAAGCTTGGTTTAGTAGGGTTGGATAATCTGTTTTCAGATTGGTTTTATAATCATTGAAAGAAGCAGACCATCCATAAGGTCTACTGCTATCTAAATAAGTAGTAGGGTGTACAAAAAACACATCTGCATTAGAACTAGGCTTATAACTAGCTTTCAGTGGAGCAGGTACACTATCGGAGGGGTCATATTTTTCAGGATGGGCAGCCCAGTATTGTAAATTGCTATAATCGGGTACCTCTTGGTATTTTTGTTGAGCGTAAACAAGTTCCAATTTTGTATAATTGTTATTCGAGCAACTACTCAAAATGAATAAGGCGATAAGGGGTAAAAAGGCTTTCATAATAAAATGTATTTCTGTACTTTTTCAAAAGTAGATGCAAAGGTATTAAATTGTCATTAACTTGACTCAAGTAAACTTGACTTGATAATATGATAATACTCAGCTATTTTCTAAGGCATTCGTTTTAGTATTTTGTTTAAGGATAATTGGGTTAAATGCCCTAAAATTTAATTATTTTTAGGGCATAGTACTCAATATTTGAAATTACCTAGTTGAAATTATTACGACATATCCCCTTTCTGATAGCTGTTTTAAAGCACAGTATTACCGCTTTTGGGGGACCACAAGTACATTTAGGTCTGATACAGCATCGTTTTGTTGAAAAACGAAAAGATATCACTAGCGAGGAGCTGATGGAATACAATGCTTTTTGCCAGCTCTTACCCGGGGCTTCTTCTACACAAACTATTATTTTAGTGGCTTTTAAAAGAGGGGGCATGGCACTTGCCTTTTTAACTTTACTCGTTTGGATTTTACCTGCTACTTTTTTAATGACCCTCGTAGCCATTACTTATAACTATTTTGATATAAGAACAGGGCTTCAAAGTTTTATATTGATACAACCTATGGCCATTGGATTTATTGTGAGTGCTACTATTGTATTATATCAAAAAGCAATTAATAGTCTTATCACTAAAATTATTTTTATACTCTCTGCTATTTTTGTTTTTGTAGCATTCAAATCTCCTTGGGCTATTCCGGTTGTCATTATTGTGGCGGGCATAGTAACTAATTTTAGTCAAAAAAGAATTCCCAATGATGGCGCTGCGCCAAAAACAGTGAAATGGGGAGCCTTATTTATTTTTATATTTTTATTTTTAGCAGCAGGTATTTTATCTGAAGAAGCCACCAGAAAAAATTGGGAGCAACGTAAAGTCATTAATCTATTTGAAAATAATTATCGTTTTGGAAGCTTTGTTTTTGGAGGAGGGGATGTACTCATTCCTATGATGTATGAACAGTATGTGGCCAGGCCCAACTCGGATCGGGTGAAGAAAAATAAAAGAGATGTAATAAAAATATCTAAAGATGCATTTTTAATGGGTGCTGGAATGGTAAGAGCCATGCCTGGCCCTGTTTTTTCGGTGGCCAGTTATACCAGTGTAATGGCCTTAAAAGAAAAGACAATACCCATACAAATTATGGGAGCAGTGATGGGTAGCTTCGCTATTTTTTTACCTAGTTTTTTTATTGTTTTATTCTTTTTTCCTATCTGGCAAAATTTAAAAAAGTATGCTATTTTTTATAGGTCCTTAGAGGGTATATATGCAGCAGTAGTGGGCGTTATGCTAGGTGCTACGCTTCATTTAATAGGCGGCATTTCCATTAAAATGGAGTACAATTCCTCGCTTACTATGTTTACTTATATTTTTGTATTTGTGGCTAGTACTTATTTAATTTATAAACAAAAAATTGCAGCACAATGGGTTGTTTTATCTACCATTGCCCTTGGCTTTTTACTTACTTTTCTAAATACGTATGGGCCTTTCTAATTAAAAGGTAAAAACCTGTTAATTATATTGCAAAAAGCAGTTAATTAAAGATGGCTTTACTAATATTGCAGACTGAATGAATTACCGAATTAGTTATATTATTTTTTTCTTGCTTTTTTTGTCTTTCAAAATGAATGCACAATCTACTGCGGTCAGCGGTGTGGTCTATGATATTTCAGGAAGAAGGCCTATTGAAGCTGTCATGGTATACAGTAATACTAACTTTGCATTCACCGATTCCTTAGGACGCTATTTAATTAATGTAAAAACAAAAGATTCTGTTTGGTTTTCCTTATTTGGAAAAACGACACAAAAATATCCTATTGATACCATTGAAGACCTAAGCAATTTCAATGTCATGATTCATGTTACTGGATTTGATTTACCAGAAGTGCGCGTTAGAAATAGTTATTATAAATTAGACTCTATTCAAAACAGAATCGATTATGCTAAATATTTCAACTATCAGGCACCGGGTATTAGATTAAGTGGGGGGCAACAATTATTTGGTTCCAATGGCTTAACGGTTGGATTTGATTTGGATGAAATTATAAATATGTTTCGCGTAAAAAGAAATCGAAATTTACAATTTTTACAAAAGAGATTGCTGTCTCAAGAACAAGAGAAATATGTGCAGTACCGATTTACCAAAAGATTTGTGATAAAACTAACCCGTCTAGAAGGAGAGGAGTTGGACCGTTTTATGAATTTTTGCAAGCCTTCCTATGAGGTCCTAGGCTTATTAAACGACCTCGAATTAGGCTATTATATACAAAAGAAATTCGAAGAATTTAAAAAGACCCCATAAGGCCTTTATATTAAATCTAGTGGATCTGCCCCCATTCATCTATTTTCTTTCCCAAAACATGTCATTTTAGCTATCTTTAAGCACTAAAATTAGACCAATTTGAGAAAGCTTAATTTGATTGCCTTCATCCTAATGTTAGGATTATTTGCATGTAAAGAGAAAACCAAGCCCACCGATAAATTCAATGCCAATGCGCCTATATCTGTAGATATAGCAATTGCAGCTACGCAAGTCGTTGATAAAGTCATTGAAGTAAATGGTTCGGTGGTGGCAAGTGAATTTGTAGATATTCGTCCAGAATCCAATGGACGTATTGTTTTTTTACAAATCCCCGAAGGCAAAATGGTAACTGCTGGTACGGTGCTAGCCAAGTTAAACGATGCTGATTTGCAAGCTCAATTGCAAAAAATAAAAGTACAATTGGAATTAGCTATAATCAACGAAAAAAGAAATTTAAAATTAGTACAAGCGAAAGGGATCAATCAAAGTGATTATGATATTAGTTTGCAGCAAGTCAATGGCTTAAAAGCAGATATGGCGTATACCCAGTCTTTGATTGACAAAACAGTTATTAAAGCACCATTTACTGGTCAAATGGGATTAAGACAAGTGAGTTTGGGTGCCAATATCAATACGGCCTCTACAATTGTTACTTTGCAAAAAGTAGATCAGTTAAAAGTAGATTTTACTTTACCAGAAATCTATCAAAATTATATCAAGGTCGGCAAGAAAGTGACTGTAGAAAGTATCGCTAATCCTGGCGTTAAAATGACTGCAACTATTGCTGCTATTGAGCCACAGATTATAGCTACTTCTCGTAATATTAAAGTGCGTGCTAATTTACAAGGCAAGTTGTTACCAGGCGCTTATACAAAAGTGATCCTTGGAGAGAATCAACAAAAGCCAAGTATTTTGGTTCCATCAAATATTATTATTCCTGATTCTAAAGTAAAACAACTTGTTGTTGTTAGAGAGGGCAAAGCAAAATTTATCAATGTGGAAACCGGATACCGAACTGCCGCTGGTGTTGAAATTACATCTGGAGTAAAAGTAGGTGACAGCTTAATTGTTGCAGGTATGCTTTTTGTAAGAGACGGAAGTGATTTAAAAATTGGAAAGACATTACCGCTTGTTGATATCATCAAGTAGGCTCATTATTAATACATTATTTAGATGAATATATCGGAACTCTCGTTAAAACGTCCAGTCTTAGCCACTGTGATGAATATTGCGATTATCATTTTTGGTTTGGTTGGTTATTCTTTTTTAGCATTGAGAGAATATCCTGCCATTGACCCACCTATCATTTCAGTACAAACATCCTATTCAGGTGCGAATTCAGAAGTGATACAAAGTCAAATTACAGAACCTTTAGAGAAAGCGATTAACGGTATCCCTGGAATTCGTACCATCAACTCTTCCAGTTCAGTGGGTAATTCAAATATTACCATCGAATTCAACTTGGGGGTGAATTTAGAGACTGCAGCAAATGACGTGAGAGATAAAGTATCACAAGCCACAAGAAGTTTGCCCGAAGATATCAATAACCCACCTGTGGTATCAAAAGCAGATGCAAGTGGAGATTTTATTTTAATGCTTACATTAAGAAGTAAAACCAAAGGATTATTAGAATTAACTGAATACGCTGAGAATGTCTTGCAGCAAAGGTTTCAAACGATTGATGAAGTAACAAGTGTTGGCGTTAGAGGTAAGCGTATGTCAATGCGCATTTATCCAAATACAGATTTACTCAATGCATTTGGTATTGCATTTAATGATATTCAAACAGGATTGAATAAAGAAAATGTAGAATTACCTGCTGGTCGTATTTATGGCAATAAATCAGAATTCATTATTCGTACATTAGGAAGATTGTCCACAGAGGCAGATTTTAGAAATATTATTTTAAAACAAGACCTCAATGGTATTGTGAGATTAGGTGATGTAGCAAGGGTGGAGCTGGGTCCAGACCAAGAAGATCAAGGTACTTATTTTAATGGGGTGCCTGTGGTGATCTTAACCATCTCTCCTCAGCCGGGTGCCAATCAAATTAATATTGCAGATGAATTTTATAAGAGATTAGAAGAAGTTAAGGCACAAAATAAATCAGACATAGAATTTGTCATACCTATTGATAATACTAAGAATGTACGTCGAGCTTTGTCGGAAGTAAAAGAAACAATTTTAATTTCATTTACGCTGGTAGTATTGGTCATCTTCTTTTTCTTTAGAAATTGGTTAATTGCCATTAGACCATTAATTGATATTCCTATTTCTTTGATAGCCACTTTCTTCATTATGTATTTGGCAGGTTTCTCCATTAATGTATTGACTTTATTAGCGATTGTTTTAGCAACAGGACTTGTAGTGGATGATGGTATTGTGGTCACTGAAAATATTTTCAGAAAACTAGAAGAAGGCCTCAATATAAAAGATGCTGCCAGAGAAGGTAGTAAAGAAATTTTCTTTGCAGTCGTATCTACTTCAATTACTTTGGCCGTTGTATTCTTGCCTGTTATTTTCTTACAAGGTTTTGTAGGCTCCTTATTTAAAGAATTTGGTGTGGTGGTGGCAGGCGCCGTCTTAGTTTCAGCATTTGTATCTTTAACCATTACGCCCGTACTCAATGTTTACCTAAATAGAAATGGCGGACAACATGGTAAATTTTATGAGCGTACGGAACCCTTTTTCAAAGGCATGGAACAAGGCTATAGAAATGGGCTTGCAAAATTTTTACAAATTAGATGGATGGCATGGGTGATTGTAGGCATTTGTTTTGTGTTGATTTTATTAGTAGGGAAAAATATTCAAAGCGAGTTAGCCCCTATGGAAGATAAAAGCTCGGTTCGTTTTTCTATGTCAGCTGCCGAAGGAACTAGTTATGAAGACTTAAGAACAGATTTATTGAAGGCTATTCGTCTTATGCAAGACTCTATACCTGAACAAGCATTTACTTGGGGTAGTGTTCCTTCATGGGGTGGAGGAAGCACTGGTGCATCTGGTAGATTAGGCATGGTGGGTATTGATGAAAGATCAAGAACCCAGACCGAAATTGCTGCTGATTTAAATAAGAAATTTAAGCGCTTCAAAAATGTACGTATTTTTTCGATAGAAGAACAGACTATCTCTGTGGGTATGATGTCTCGTGGTTCTTTACCAGTGCAGTTCATTATTCAAAACTTAGATTTCCAAAAAATTAGAAAAGTGATTCCTGAGTTTTTAGAAGCAGCTAGAAAAGACAAGACCTTCCAAAATGTGGATGTGAATTTAAAATTCAATAAACCAGAATTAGACTTAACAATTGATCGTATGCGTGCCAAGGATCTTGGTTTATCTACAGCGGATGTATCACAAGCATTACAATCTGCATTTAGTGGCGCACGTTCTGCTTATTTTATTATGAACGATCGTCAATACGAAGTAATTACACAGGTGCCTAAATCTGATCGTAACACACCTACTGATATCAGTAAAATTTATATTAGAAACAATCGCGGGGAAAGCATTCCTATTTCTAGTGTATTGACAATAGAGGAGAATAGTAATCCTCCAAATCTTTACCACTACAATCGTTTTAATTCTGCTACCATTTCTGCATCTTTAGCGGAAGGCAAAACAATTGGTGATGGTGTGAATGCGATGGATCGTATTGCCAAAGAGAAATTAGATGAAAGTTTCCAAACTGCTTTAAGTGGTCCTTCTAGAGACTTCAAAGAAAGTGCTTCCAATACTTCTTATGCTCTATTGCTTGCGTTGATTTTAATTTATTTAGTGCTAGCGGCTCAGTTTGAAAGTTTCAAGGATCCTTTCATTATCATGATTACTGTACCACTAGCTATTGCCGGCGCCTTGATTTCACTATGGATGCTGGGTCAAACATTAAATATATTCTCGCAAATTGGTATCATTATGTTGATAGGCTTGGTAACTAAGAATGGTATCTTAATTGTGGAATTCGCGAATAAGAAAAGAGAAGCTGGTTTATCCATTAAGGATGCTGTTTTAGAAGCTGCAGCGCAACGTCTAAGACCCATTTTAATGACAAGTTTAGCCACAGCATTAGGTGCATTGCCCATTGCCATTAGTTTGGGTGCAGCTGCAACAAGTAGAAAACCTTTAGGTACCGTAATTGTAGGAGGTCTAATGTTCTCTTTAATCTTGACTTTATTTGTGATTCCTGCAGTGTATACTTATCTATCATCGAAGCATAAAAAACTTATAGACTAATAGTAAGGATCTGTTATCTATGGTAAAACTTTGATAATTTTTTGGGCAATGTTGGGAGAGTATATAATGAGTCCGGTTATTTCAGGAAAACTAGCTGCCAACTGTCTTGTTTTAGGAAAATATTTTATGTACCTTAATTATCTAAAATGTTAGTATGTCTTCACAAAGGTTTTTGTCACTAGATGTTTTCAGGGGAATGACCATTTGTTTAATGATCATTGTGAATACGCCGGGTGATGGTGCGCAGACTTTTGCGCCCTTTTTGCATGCAGACTGGCATGGTTTTACACCCACTGATTTAGTATTTCCTTCTTTCTTATTTGCCATGGGAAATGCCATGAGTTTTGTTTTACCTAAATGGGATAAATTAAGTAGTCCTGTTTTTTTATTGAAAATAACAAAGCGAACAGCACTCATTTTTTTACTTGGTTTTTTAATGTATTGGTTTCCTTTTACAGGTCCATTAAGTGATACAAGAATTTTAGGTGTCTTACAAAGAATTGCATTATGTTATGGCTTTGCGGCTGTCATTGTACATTATATGCATGAAAGAGTGATGATGATTTTAGCAGGTCTTTTATTATTGGCTTATTGGTATATAACTGTTCACTTTGGCGCTGCTGGCGATCCTTTTAGTATTACGGGCAATGCGGGTATCAAGTTTGATACTTGGTTAATGGGAGAAAGTCATATGTATCATGGAGAAGGTATTGCTTTTGATCCTGAAGGTTGGTTGAGTACTATACCCTCTATTGTGAATGTATTAATTGGCTATAAAGTGGGAACCCTGGTGCAAGAAAAAGGAAAAACCTATGATGGTCTTACACATTTATTAATGTGGGGTGCGGGTTTTATGTTTTTGGCCTATATGTGGAATTATCAATTTCCTATTAATAAAAAATTATGGACTAGCTCCTTTGTGCTTTTAACGGTGGGCTTGGATATGATCATACTCGCCACCATTATTTATAGAATAGAACTACATCATCAACATCAGTTTGCAAGCTTTTTTGAGGTATTTGGTAAAAATCCACTGATTATCTACCTGTTCTCTGAGCTTTTATTGGTCTCACTTAATTTGATACAAATAGACAATCAGTCCTCTTTACAGTGGATTTACATTAATTATTTCACTCATTTAGCACCTTATTGGTCCTCCTTTGCCTTTGCTTTTTCCTATATGCTCGTTTGCTGGCTATTGGGTTATATATTAAATAAATATAAGATATATATTAGGGTGTAAATCTTGTTGGTCCATTTTTTCCCATTTGTTTTTTTAGCAGCCTTAAACCTTGTACCTTTGCAGCCTCAAAACAGTACATGGAAATAAGAAACATCGCTATTATCGCCCACGTTGACCACGGTAAAACTACCTTGGTAGACAGAATCTTACACGCTACAAAAGTATTCAGAGACAACCAGGATACTGGGGACTTGATCATGGATAGCAATGAGCTTGAACGTGAGAGGGGAATTACCATTTTAAGTAAGAACGCTTCAGTAACTTATAAGGACGTTAAAATTAACGTTATTGACACACCAGGTCACTCTGACTTTGGAGGTGAAGTAGAACGTGTATTAAAAATGGCAGACGGCGTTTGCTTATTAGTAGATGCTTTTGAAGGACCCATGCCACAAACTCGTTTCGTTTTACAAAAAGCTTTACAATTAAATTTAAAGCCCATTGTAATTATTAATAAAGTTGATAAAGAAAACTGTCGTCCAGATGAAGTGCACGATGCAGTATTTGAATTGTTTTTCAACTTAGATGCGACAGAAGATCAATTAAATTTCCCTACTTTTTATGGTAGTGGTAAAAATGGTTGGTTTAACGATAGCCTTACTCCTTGTGAAGATATCTTCCCTTTAATGGATGGTATCTTAAAATATGTGCCTGGTCCAGATGTGAAAGAAGGACATACACAAATGCAAATTACTTCATTGGATTATTCTTCTTTCTTGGGTCGTATTGCCATTGGTAAAGTAGAAAGAGGTACTATCAAAGAAGGACAAAACATTGTACTGGTAAAGGCTGATGGAAGCATAAAGAAAAATAAAGTAAAAGAATTATATGTGTTTGAAGGAATGGGAAAGCGTAAAGTGACTGAAGTAGTTTCTGGTGACTTATGTGCTGTGGTAGGATTAGATGATTTCAGTATTGGTGATACCATTGCTGATCCAGAAAATCCGGAAGCATTACCTGTAATTAGTGTAGATGAACCAACGATGAGTATGACTTTTAGTATCAATAACTCTCCTTTCTTTGGTAAGGAAGGTAAGTTTGTAACTTCTCGACATATTCGTGATCGTTTAATGAAAGAGACAGAAAAGAATTTAGCATTGCGTGTGGAAGAAACAGATAGTGCGGATAGCTTCTTGGTATTTGGTCGTGGTATCTTACACTTAGGTGTACTAGTAGAGACCATGCGTCGTGAAGGATATGAGTTAACAGTAGGTAATCCTCAAGTATTAGTAAAAGAAATTGATGGCCGTAAGCATGAGCCATTTGAGATATTAGTAGTAGATGTACCTTCTGATTTTAGCGGTAAGGTAATTGACTTAGTTACACAAAAGAAAGGCGAGATGTTAATTATGGAATCAAAAGGTACCATGCAACATTTAGAGTTTGATATTCCTTCAAGAGGTTTAATTGGACTACGTTCTCAAATGTTAACACAAACTGCTGGTGAGGCTGTTATGGCACACCGTTTCAATGAATACAAGCCTTGGAAAGGGCCAATTCCTGGAAGAAGCAATGGTGTACTAATCGCAAAAACTGCTGGCTTAACCACTGCTTACTCAATTGATAAATTACAAGACAGAGGTCGTTTCTTTATTGAACCAGGTGAGGAAATTTATGCAGGTCAGGTTTTGGCCGAGCATATTAAGCCAGGTGATTTAAATATCAACGCTGTGGAGATGAAAAAATTAACCAACCACCGTGCAAGCGGATCTGATGATAGCGTTCGTATTACCCCTAAGGTATTATTTACTTTAGAAGAGTGTATGGAGTACATTCAGTTTGATGAGTGTATTGAAGTAACACCAAAATCGGTAAGAATGCGTAAATCTATTTTAGACGAGAATAATAGAAGCAAGGCCACTAAGGCCGGGCAGAATTAATATTTATTAGCAATTTTTCTGAAAAATAAATTGCTAATAAATATCCTCTAATGATTTTATAAAAAAAGAGTCTCGATAAATCGGGACTCTTTTTTTATAATTTTAATCTCTTTCTTATTAGGGTAGTGTTAAGTAAAATAATTTCTAAATAGGCTTATTCAAAGCCTTCCACAAAACATCTTTTAATTCCACTAAGTTCTTTTGCGTGGCAGAAGAAATAAATATATGCGGAATTTTTTTAGGCAGTTCTTTAACAATGGCATCCGTTAATTCTTGATCGAGTAAATCCGATTTAGAAATAGCGATGATAAATTCTTTTTGTAATAATTCAGGATTGAACTTTTCTAATTCATGTTTCAGAATTTCGAATTCTTTTTTATGATCATCTGAGTCGGCAGGAATTAAAAAAAGTAAAACAGCATTACGCTCAATATGCCTTAAGAAGCGGTGCCCTAGCCCTTTTCCTTCTGCAGCCCCTTCAATAATACCTGGCAAATCGGCAATACAGAATGATAAATTATTTCTATATTCTACCATGCCTAGTTGAGGCGTTAAAGTCGTAAAGGCATAGTTCGCAATTTTTGGTTTAGCAGCAGTTATCACAGAAAGCAGTGTCGACTTTCCTGCATTTGGAAAACCTACTAAACCTACATCGGCTAATACTTTTAATTCAATATTCTTCCAACCCTCAAAACCATCTTCACCAGGTTGTGCGTATTCAGGAACTTGTTGGGTGGGTGTTGCAAAATTACTATTGCCCAGTCCACCACGCCCACCTTTCATGAGTATAATCTCTTGACCGTCTTTTAAAATTTCTCCTTCTATCTTACCTGTTTCTTCATCTCTAGCAATTGTACCTAGTGGCACTTCAATAATTATATCCTTACCATCCTTGCCTGTACATTTATTCTTTGATCCATTCTCTCCATCTTCTGCAATGACATTCTTATAATAGCGTAAGTGTAATAAGGTCCATAACTGTGCATTCCCTCTTAAGATAATATGACCACCACGGCCACCATCGCCTCCATCAGGCCCTCCTTTAGCAGTTAATTTATTGCGTAAAAAATGCTTACAACCTGCCCCTCCATGTCCACTATGGGCAAATATGCGGATGTAATCAATAAAATTGTTTCTTTCTGACACTGTGTAATTATGAATGGCAAAGTTAACTAAATCTTGCGTCTATAGCTAGAATATTATAGTCACCCACTCAATGCGGTTTACTTGTTGGCTTTTAAACCATCAATTAAAATAGCCACCATATTTTGTTCTAATTCGGCAGCATTAATTTTTTTAGTAGATCTATGCCAACTTTCAATACCACTAACGGCATGTAAAAATATTAAAACCACAGTAGGGGCATCAATAGCCTTAATTTCTTTGTTGCGAATGCCTTCTTCAATAATGGCTGCAATCCTTTTGCGGTATACTCTTCGTTGATTTTGATAATTCGATAAATAAGGGTCTGATAAATGTTTCCACTCTCTATCACTTACATATACTTCTTCATAGTGGTGAATCATTTCGCTAATATGAAAACGTAATAATTTCTCCATTTTTTTCAGTGAACTTATGGGCTCAGATTCTATCTCATCCATTTTCAACACAAATCTATTGGCTACATTAAATACTAATTCATGCAATAACTCACTCTTCGATTTTATATGATTGTATAAGCTGGCCGCTTCTACACCCACTGCCTCGGCTAGGTCACGCATACTGGCTGCCTTGTATCCTTTTTCTCTAAACAGAGTGGCTGCTTTACTTACGATGACATCTTTTCTAGACCCGTTTTTCTCTGTTTTTATTCTAGCCATGACCAAAAAATTTGAATGTTTGTTAGTACAAAACTATAGATTTAATTCTTTAAATTGCTGAATTCTTTTAAATAAACTAGCATTTTCGTTAGTTTTTTGATTATCAGGTACTTACTGCCTTGCCGGGTATAATTTGAGGTGCACAGAAAGATTTCAATGTATTAATCGTAGTTTCGCAGCTGAAAATTAAAATCATAAACATGTCATTAGTAGTTGTTGGATCTATGGCCTTTGATGCCATCGAAACCCCTTTTGGAAAAAGCGATAGAATTATTGGAGGTGCCGCCACTTATATAGCTTGGTGTGCCTCTAACTTTACCACTGTTAAGCAAATTTCAGTAGTGGGTGGAGACTTTCCGCAGTCTGAATTAGATGCCTTAGCGAATAGAGGAGTTATCTTAGAAGGTGTGCAAATTAAAAAAGACGAGAAAACATTTTTCTGGAGCGGTAAATATCATTTAGATATGAATACCCGTGATACATTAGAAACTCAATTAAATGTATTAGAAAATTTCGAACCTGTGGTGCCTGATAGTTACCAAGACTGTGAAATTTTAATGCTAGGTAATTTAGTACCAGGTGTACAAAGCAGTGTGATAAAGCAAATGAAAAAGCGTCCAAAGTTAATTGTAATGGACACTATGAATTTTTGGATGGAAATAATGATGGACGATTTATTACATACTATTTCTTTAGTAGATGTATTAATGGTGAACGATAGTGAAGCGCGTCAATTAAGTGGTGAGTATAGTTTAGTAAAGGCTGCGAAAAAAATTATGGCCATGGGCCCTAAATACTTAATTATTAAGAAAGGAGAACATGGTGCATTATTATTTTATGGCAATGAAGTTTTTTTCGCTCCTGCTTTACCATTAGAAGAAGTATTTGATCCAACTGGTGCTGGAGATACTTTTGCAGGTGGCTTTGTAGCACATCTTGCTAAAACAAAAGACTATTCATTCAATAATATGAAGTCGGCTATTATTCTAGGCAGTGCACTAGCAAGCTTCTGCGTGGAGAAATTTGGAACAGAAAGATTAACGGAGATTAGTCCTGCAGATATTAAAGAGCGCGTACATTCTTTTGTTCAGTTAGTAAATTTCGAAATTGAATTAGTATAATTATGAAAGTTGCAGTGGTAGGTGCTACGGGTTTAGTAGGCACCAAAATGTTAGAAGTATTAGCGGAAAGAAATTTTCCGATTACTGAATTAATTCCTGTGGCATCGGCGCGCTCGAAAGGTAAGGAAGTTATTTATAAAGGCAAGGCTTATAAAGTAGTGACTATGGAAGAAGGTATTGCGGCAAAACCTGCGGTGGCTTTATTTTCAGCAGGGGGTAGCACTTCCTTAGAATGGGCGCCACAATTTGCAGCGGCAGGCATTCGTGTGATTGATAACTCTTCTGCTTGGAGAATGGACCCTAGTAAAAAATTAGTCGTACCAGAAGTGAACGCTGCTGTATTAACTGCAGATGATTTAATTATTGCGAACCCTAATTGCTCCACTATTCAAATGGTGGTGGCATTGCAACCCCTTCATGCAAAATATAAAATTAAAAGAGTGGTGGTAAGCACTTACCAAAGTGTAACAGGTACAGGAAAAAAAGCAGTAGACCAATTAATGGAAGAAAGAAAAGGCATAAAAGTAGGCGCCGATGATATGGCCTATAAATATACCATAGACTTAAACGCTATTCCTCAAATTGATGTTTTCTTAGAGAATGGTTATACCAAGGAAGAAATGAAAATGGTGAAAGAAACTTGCAAAATTATGCAAGACGATACTATTAAAGTAACCGCTACTACAGTGCGTATTCCAGTAATGGGTGGACATAGTGAAAGTGTGAATGTGGAATTTGAAAATGAATTCGATTTAAAGCAAGTCATTGATATATTGGCTGCTGCACCTGGTGTGGTGGTGCAACAAAATGATGTAGACCAATTTTATCCAATGCCTTTATGGGCCCATGAAAAAGACGATGTATTTGTAGGTCGCTTACGCAGAGATGAAACACAGCCAAAAACTTTGAATATGTGGATTGTAAGTGATAACCTTCGTAAGGGCGCTGCTACCAATGCCATTCAAATAGCTGAATACTTAGCTTCTAAAGGAATTATTTAGTTTTTTATTAGTTCAATAAAATCAGCTTCAGATATAATTTTGATCGATGCTATTTTTTTAGCTTTCTCTAATTTACTACCTGCGTCTTCACCTACCACTAAATAATTTAATTTACTACTTACGCCACCTAGTATATGACCACCTCTTGATTCTACCATGGCTTCAGCCTCGGAGCGTTTTAATTGAGTAAGGGTACCCGTAAATAAAAAGTTAAGTCCTGCTAAATTCCCGTCTACTGCAGTATCATTGGTTTGAATCATGTTCAAGCCCAAGCTTTCTAAGCTTTGAATGAGTTCAATATTTTTAGGCTCATGGAAAAACTGGTAAATACTGGTAGCTACTTTAATACCCACATCATCGAAGCTTTGTAATTGTTCTTCTGTGAAATCTTTTAAGTCTAATATGTGTTGAATATGACTGGCAATAGTTTTAGCAGTGGTTTCTCCTACAAAGCGAATACCTAATGCATAAATTAATCGGTATAAAGGTTGGGTTTTTGAAATCTCAATAGCGGCATTCAAATTATCAATACTTTTTTTACCAAAACCTTCAAGGCCGGTAATTTTACTAAAGTCCAATTGGTAAAGGGATGGAATATTGGTGAGCAAGCCTAGTTCATAAAACTTTCTAATATTGGCTTCTCCAAAACTTTTAATATCCATCGCGTCCTTACTCACAAAATGTATAATGCGTTCAATTATTTGGGCAGTACATAAAGGACTATTACATCTCCAAACAGCTTCTGCTTCTTCTTTTTCTAATAATGCATTACATACAGGACAGTGGGTAGGAAATTCAATAATTTTTTCATTACCCGTTCTTAATTTAGGAATGGATTGAACAATTTGTGGAATGACATCACCAGCCCTTTCAATAATAACGGTATCACCTAGTCTTAAATCTTTTTCTTTAATGTATTCTTGATTGTGCATGGAAATACTAGATACTGTTACGCCCCCTAATGCCACTGCTTTTAATTTAGCCACAGGCGTCACCGCACCGGTGCGTCCCACTTGAAATTCTACCGATTCTAAAATAGTGGTAGCCTGTCTTGCTTTAAACTTATAGGCAATGGCCCATCTTGGATGGTGAGAAGTCATTCCTAATTTTTCTTGTAAAGCAAAATCGTTGACTTTAATAACAAGTCCATCAATTTCATAAGGAAGTGAATCACGCTGCGCTTCAAAATCGCTACAAAATGCAATGACCTTCTCGACCCCTTGTATAATTTTTCTTTCTTTTTGTGGAGACCTGAAACCCATATTCCATAGTAATTCTAGAGATCCACTATGGCTATTTAATAAGGGGCTTAGTTTTGTTTTAGGGGCAGGTAAAAAATAACTGATATGATAAATGAAGGCATCCAAATTTCTGGCAGCTACTTCCTTTGGGTCCTTCATTCTTAAACTACCTGCAGCAGCATTGCGTGGATTAGCAAGCGTGGCAATTTGTTTTTCTTTTAATTTTTCATTAAAATCGACGAATGATTTTTTACTCATAATCACTTCACCTCTAATTTCCATTTGTTGAATTCCATTTTCAAGTAAAGGAATACTTAAAGGAATGGATCTGATTTGTTTTATATTATTCGTAATGTCTTCTCCTGCTACACCATCACCTCTAGTGCAGGCGCGCACTAATAAATCGTTTTCGTAAAGTAGTGAAATACTGGCACCATCAAATTTGGGTTCCACACAATAAGTAATTTCATCTAGGTCAGCTCCTTCTTTTGCTTTACGATCAAAGTCAATTATGTCTTCTGCATTATAGCTATTTTCCAAACTTAACATAGGCACTAAATGCGCCACCGTCTCAAAAGAATTGTTTAAACTATTACCTACTCTTTGACTAGGGGAGTCCTTGGAAATTAAAGACTCATTGGCCGATTCAATGTTAATTAATTGCTGATATAATTGGTCGTATTCAAAATCGCTAATGAAGGGCTCGCTAGCCACATAGTATTGGTACTCATGAAATTTAAGTAAATTTCTTAAGGAGCTTAATTCGATGGTATGGGGCTGCGCTAGGTAGGTCGCGGTAAGGGACTGAAAACTTTGTATTTGGGAGGTATTGTACATGCTGTAAAATGTCTGCTAAAATACAAATTGTTTTATTCTTTTATTTCGTAATTTGGGATAAGAAATTTTTATTTCTTCTTTTGCTTATGCTTGAACACAATAAATCTGCCTCTTTAATTACTGCTGCCCATGCCAAGGAGGCGGTTTCCTTGGTGGAATCTTATCCAGCAGTTCCTCTAACGGTGGATTGTGTAATATTTGGTTTTGATGAAAATGCACTCAAAGTTTTACTTATCAAGAGTGATTTGGCTCAGTTTGCTGAGAAATACTCTTTGTTAGGGGATAATGTCAAATCTAATGAGGATTTGGACGATGCCGCTCATCGGGTACTATTGGAGAGAACTGGAATGAAAGATGTTTATCTTGAACAGGTACATAGTTTTGGCAAGCCACAAAGACATCCAGGTGGCAGGGTAGTGACTACTGTATACGCTTCTTTACTAAATATAAAACATCACGAATTATCAATCACAGACCATGAATTACATTGGCATCAAGTGGGACAACTCGGCGAGATGGCCTTTGACCATAAGGAAATATTAGATGTCTGTGTAAATTGGTTACAAAAGAGAATTCAAGAACATCCATTGGCTTTTAACTTACTGCCTAAAAAGTTCTCCTTAAGACAGTTGCAAAATGTATATGAGGCCATCTTAAATTGTCAATTGGACCGTCGCAATTTTAGGAAAAAATTTGCTGCGATGGGCTACTTAATTGACACCCATGAAATGGAAGTAAATGTGACGCACCGCCCGGGTAAATTATATTCTTTTGACTTTGAAGCGTATCAGCAGCGTAAGAAAAATGGGGTCGGCATTGATTTTTAAAAAATGCGATTGCTTGCCTATAATTTAATACCTTTATTCACTATTTAAACAGGTATTATTATGTTATATTCAATGACAGGATATGGTCGCGCTGAAGCTACTTTTAAAGACAAGACCATTTTAGTGGAAGTAAAATCGCTTAACGGCAAGCAATTTGATTTGCGCTTGAATATTCCATTCATGTTAAAGCCTTTTGAAGTAGAAATTAGAAATAAGTTAAATGAATCTTTATTAAGAGGAAGTGTAGAGTCTACTATAACCATTAAATCTAATGGCATTTCTAAACCGGTAACAGTCAATAAAGAATTAGCTAAATCTTATTACCAACCCATTGTGGAACTAGCCGATGAGTTGGGCATTCCTAAAGAAAATATTTTAAGTACTTTATTAAAAATGCCCGATGTGGTTTCTTCAAGTAGCGAAGTATTGACTGAAGAAGAGTGGAAACAAATTCAAGATTTATTACAAGAAGCCATCAAAGCTTTAATGCAACATCGTTTAGAAGAAGGCAAGTCGGTTGAAAAAGATTTATTAGAGCGTGTGGCAGCTATTGAAATGCATCAAGCAGATATAGAAAAATTTGAACCCAATAGAAGAGTGAAGATTAAAGAGGGCTTGGTTAAATTATTGGAACAACATGTAGGACCCGATAAGTATGATAACAATAGATTAGAACAAGAGCTTATTTATTACATTGAAAAAATAGATATTTCTGAAGAAAAAGTAAGGTTGAATAATCATTGTACTTATTTCAAAACAGTTTTAGAAGAAGCAGAGGCTTCTAAAGGCAAAAAACTTTCTTTTATTTTACAAGAAATGGGCAGGGAGATTAATACCACTGGCTCTAAAGCCAATGATATGGAAATGCAGAAGTCTGTGATTTTAATGAAGGATGAATTAGAAAAAGCAAAAGAACAAATTTTAAACGTTTTATAAAATGGGTGTATTTAAAAATAAAATAGCTTTTATTTTAATTTGTTTATTTTTTGTTTTGTCTGGATGTGAGACCAAACAACTTTTTGAACAAAGCACAATTTATCCTAATCATAACTGGCCTTCTAAGCAAGCTACAAAGTATCAGTTCAACGTTACGGATACAGCGGCCACTTATAAATTATTTTTTGTCATCAGACATCACAATGCTTACCATTATAAAAATATTTGGCTAGACCTGATTATCAAAAGCCCTACGAATGCCATCACTAAACAAGTGCTTAATTTAAATTTAGCTGATGATGCAAAGGGTTGGTTAGGCACAGGAATGGATGATATTTATGATCAAAGAATTCCCATGACGGCCACCCCTATTCGTTTTAATAAGGGGATCAATGAAATAACTGTTCAACATACCATGAGAGAGGATCCCCTAGATAATATTTTATCTACAGGCATTAGAGTAGAAAAAGTTAAACCATGAGTTGGAAAGGCATAAAAGTGAATAATTTAAAATTAGTAAGTCTTATTTATTGGGTCTTTCTAACTTACATGATTGCGGCCTTTATTTGGTGGTATGTATCCTTAGAAAAACAAAACAATGAAATT
>Ga0208787_1000102_pt1 | contig 39989 bp, 33 predicted proteins | sample Wag4_2014_7_11_FD_187362 | JGI IMG/M metagenome (GOLD analysis project Ga0208787, IMG submission 187362) | Fresh water microbial communities from Ohio, USA - Utica-2 Time Series HT 2014_7_11 (SPAdes) (version 2) | ecosystem: Environmental > Aquatic > Freshwater > Water tank | place: USA: Ohio...
AAAATATCCTACTATTATTCTTGAAAAGGAATTTTACAACGCCATATCTCATTTTTATTTATATATACTAAAGGAGGAAGATACTATAAAATGGATGTCTGGCATAGTTTTAGAAAAATGGACTGAAGATCAAAGGACTGCTTTTTTTATGACACTTTACCAAAATATCATGGAAGAAGTCAACAAGTCAAAATCATATAAAAAAACTGAGCAAATAGTAAATATGGCAAAAATTCATTCTCTTGTTTACCCTGATTTAGATCAAAGTGCATATTTTTTATGGAAATCTTATGAAATCCTTCGTTGGATGGATAGTGATCTTGCAGCACTTAACTTGTTAGATTTAATATTAGTTAGACACAAAAGATGGGAGGATATAAAAGAGGTAAAAAAAGAAAAAGAAAAACTGATAAGGAGTATAAATCGTTTAAAATGGATGGATAAGAAAAAAATTGAATTAGATACATTCAAAAAATATCAGGCTCCTGTAAGCTGAAAAAACTTTTGAATAAAAGGATTTAAAGCAGTTCCTTTCACTTTTGCCTCAGCTTCAATACGGAACTCAGAATTGACTTTACTTACTTTCTTGGCTACATTGGCCAGGCTTTTATAAAGAATATTTTTTTTTGCGAAATCATCAATAGGTGCAGTAACATATTTAAAAGAAAAAGCAAATGATAATTTAGTTTCAACATTTGCCTCTATGAAGATGGACTTATCGATAATCAACTCACCCAAAACATATTCATTTACTAGTCTTTCCGGACCTCTCCCCCTTCCGTAGCGTTCGACCATTTTAATATTTACATTGATAATTTCCTGAGTGGTAATAGAATTAAAAACCAAAATACCTGAAAAAAGTCCGTCCACTGACCTTATATCATCAGGGAGTAAAATATCCATTTTAACTCCTTCAATTCCAAACCAATTCTTAACTTTTTTTAACATAGTAAATTTGTATTTTTTTTTGAATTAACAATTTTTTTAAAAAATAGGTTATAAAAAATAGCTTAAAATGCTTTAAAAACCGACGAACAGGTTAGATTATCCTTCTAAGCCAGAAATCACCTAATTTTTTAGTCAAAGAACTTTGAGCATCATACAAGTTGTTTACCAGTGTATCAATAAAAACAGTATCCATATTAATTTCATTAGATTTTAATTTTTCAGACCATACTACCGTAGAATTTGTTTGCCATTGATTATCAACGAGTGCTGATTGTAATAATCTATCAAATAAAGAAATATTATATTTAGTTTCCATGTTTTTTATGAAAGCGACCGATTTATCCATTGAACAGCCACTAATAGAATGAAAAGATTCATCCACAACAAGCATTAATATTCTTGAAAACAGGATAAAACCAGAAGCCTTTAATACTACGCCATGACTATCCCAATGAGCACAAAAGTTATCAATATCTATTTGAATTGACAATTGTTCTGATTCATTTAACAATTTATTAGAAGTAAACAACCAAACTTTAGAGGAGGGACTAAAAGTTTCAATTTTGAGATTAGAATCCAATAAATTAATCATAGTTATATATTAAAGCTGTTGAACAATTAATTCAGAAAGATCCAGAACCATTATATTTTGATCAGCTGCATCAGAGTGTAAACCATCCTGGAGCATAGTGATACAGAAGGGACAATTTGCGGCAACTATTTCAGCTCCTGAATTTACAATTTCATCAGCACGAGTCTTATTGATTCTTGCAGAACCAGGCTCATCCTCCTTCCACATTTGTGCACCACCTGCACCACAACAAAGACCATTTGATTTACATCTTTTCAACTCCACTAAATCAGCATCTAAAGCTTCTAAAATCTCTCTGGGTGCCTCATAAATACCATTTATTCTTCCTATGTAACAAGAATCATGGTAGGTAACTTTTTTTCCATAAAAAGAACCACCGCCTTGTAGCTTTAATTTACCCTCGGCTATTAAACCATTTAGAAAGGAAGTATGATGAATAACCTCATAATTACCTCCTAACTCTGGATATTCATTTTTTATCGTATTAAAGCAATGAGGACAAGCTGTTACAATTTTTTTTATCCCATAATGATTCAAAGTTTGAATGTTTTGAAGTGCGAGCATTTGAAATAAAAATTCATTCCCAGCCCTTCTTGCGGGATCACCTGTACACTTTTCCTCTTCTCCCAAAATGGCAAAAGAAATACCCATTTTATTTAGTATTGTACAAAAAGCTTTAGTTACACGTTGAGCGCGAGTATCAAAACTACCAGCACAACCTACCCAAAATAAAATTTCAGGAGAGATGCCTTCATTATAAAGCGTCGAATAAATAGGAACTTGGATAGACATATAAAGAGCTTAAGGTTATTGGCTAATCATTTACATCGTTAGTCCAGGCTGACCTTTCGGTAGATAATGACCACGCTGCCTGATTATTTTCAAGGCTATTAAAAAGAGGAACCCAGTCAGCGGGCCCAGAAGACAATGTTAATATTTCATAACGCCTCATTTTTATAATTGGTTCAAGAGGATTTATCAAAACGGGGCAAGCCTCAACACATGCGTTACAGGTTGTACAAGCATGAATTTCTTCAGGTAATATTTGGGAAAACAAGGATAATCCATCTGAAAAATTAGCTGCTGAGAGAGGCAAATTCTTGTCCTGGCAAAAGGCTACATCGCCACTATCCAGTTTTTTCCCAACGTCATCAGCTCTATCCCTGATATCCATCATTATTTTTCGTGGCGACAATTTTTTACCCGTCAAATTTGCAGGACAAACCTCTGTACATCTACCACATTCAGTGCAAGTATAAGCATCTAAAATATTTTTCCAGGAAAGGTTAAATACATCATTACTACCAAAATCGGGTAATTGATTTGAGTCGCTATTTGATTCGGATATTCCCAGCAAAGACTTCACCTCATCCATAATAGCAGGCATATTTTCTATTTTACCTCTGGGTTGAGTATTTGCATAATAGGTGTTTATAAAGGCAAATATAATGTGCAGGTGTTTGGAAAAGGAGAGATAAATAATAAATCCAAATACCACTATAATATGGCCCCACCAACCAACTCTCTCTATAAAATGTAAAGTGTTGGTATCAAAACCCTGGAGAAAAGGAACAAGAAAACCACTTAAAAAGAATTGATATGAATTCTGATGTAAAGCAACGTCAGCGCTGTTCATGATAAAAATAAAAAAGACCAGAACGATTTCAGCTAAAAGAATGATTAGAGCATCCAATGAAGGCCAACCCTTTAATTCCACACTTTGAAAACGAGGAATTTTGAGCAAATTTCTTCTGGCTAAAAAAACAAAAGTTCCAATGAGTGCTAATAAAGAAAGCACCTCTATAAAATTTATGATAAAAAAATAAAAGGAACCTAATATGGGTAAAAACACTCTATGAGAACCAGTTACACCATCAATTAGAATTTCAATCAACTCAATTTGAGTAAAAATAAATGCAATATAGATAAATAGGTGTAAGATGGCAGGCAACCATTTTTTGAACATTTTTTTTTGACCCAAAGCAATAAAAATGACATTTTTCCACTTTTCTAAGGGAGTACTTGAGGGTGTCCAATCTACCCCGAGATTAATATTTCTCTTAATAGAAATAATTCTTTTTGCAGCAAAGCCAAAAGATAAAATGCAAAGAATAGAAAAAATTATTTGTTCATGCATGATATATCCTTTTTTCTTTAAAGGTAATTGTTTTACATTAGACTTTTAATTTCAATATCAACTAAATTTCCTTCCAATGAAGATTTTAAGTTCCAGCCAGGTAGCCAGAAAAATCAAAAGATTAGCCATTGAAATATATAGTAATCATCTAAATAATCAAGAAATATATTTTGTGGGAATAAATCAAAAAGGTATAAAATTTGCAGAGATTGTGGGCACTGAATTGACTAAAATCAGTCCGATAAAAATAAACTTTATATCAGTAAAAATTGATCCATCAAATCCACTAATAAGTGAAATCGAAGTAACAACAAATATCTCTGCCTTGTCTGGCAAAAAGATTATTCTTTTTGACGATGTAGCTAATACTGGCAGAACGATATTCTATGCCTGTAAACCCTTTTTGAACATTATTCCAGAACGATTGGAAATAGCTGCATTAGTTGATCGAAAACATAAACTTTTCCCAATCCAAGTTGATTACGTGGGGCTATCATTAGCCACCACGTTACACAACAATATAGAAGTTATCTTCAATGATGACAAAACCACCGAAGCATATTTAAGTTAATTATTATTTCTTTTTAGGAAGCGTTTTACCAGTTTTCTGTTGCTCGGCTATTTTCCTTTGCTCATCAAGCACTTTCTGTAGTCGATCTTGAAAACCACCTGTCTTTTTAGGTTTTTTCTTGTGATCCTCCATTTGAGCTAATATTTTAGCCTCATCTATGAGGAAAGCCTTTGTAGCCATGGTTTGACCAATATTCAGAACATTACTAAATAATAAATATGCTGTTAACCCAGAGGCATAGCTGTTAAAGAATCCTAAAAACATAATTGGCATTACATACTGCATCCATTTCATGGCAGGATTCGCAGAAAAATCCATATTTTTAGAGTTATAAAAGGTAAAAGCTAAAGTTGAAATAGCCCACAGGATGGTAAATAAACTAATATGGCTACCAAATCCAAAGGGAATAGCAAAAGGTAATTGAATCCATTCATCATAAGAAGAAAGGTCATTTGCCCATAAAAAGGGTGCTTGTCTAAATTCAATGGCCGCTGGAAAAAAGCGATATAGTGCAAACCAAATAGGCATTTGTAAGAGCATGGGAAGACAACTTCCTAAAGGATTAACGCCAAATTCTCTATATAACTTCATTGATTCCATTTGAATGGTAGAAGCATCATCCTTGTGCTTTTCCTTCAATTTATCAATTTGAGGTTTCAACGCGGTCATTTTGCTCTGAGAATAAATCATTCTGTAAGTCAAATAAAACAAAGATAATTTTACCAAAAAAGTTAAAATCAAAATGACAATTCCTTTATTTACAAAAAACTGTGAAATCCAGTTGAAAACAGGACGAATTACCCATCGATTAATGGTTCCGAAAAAAGATGTTCCAAAGGCAATTATATCTTCCAGATTATTACCCATTGCGTAAAGCCTGTCAAATTCATTAGGTCCCAAATAAAAATCCATTTTAAATGAGTTATTTGAATTTTTAAAGGGAATTTCAATTTCAGCATCCATTTTTTTCAATGCTTTGTCTGAATCATCCAGAAACGTGGTAACCATTTTAGCCCCTTTAAAATTATCAGACGCTAAAAGACTTACATTAAAAAACTGTTGCGTGAATGAAATCCATTTAATAGGCGTGTCTTCTTTGTCCTCAATATCGGAACTTGTGCATGAACAATGTTCAGGCTTATTAATATCTGGTTTGAAATAAATGGCAGAATAATTTTTTTCATAACTCACCGCCTTTTCCAATTTTCCAAGATAATTAATCCATCTAAGTTTAATCGAATTAACCCCTTTATCGAGGATATTATCTAAATTTTCTGTTTTAATAGCGTAATTAAATAGATAATTATCTGGATTTAAGGTGTAGACCTGTTCAAAATACCCACCATTATTAGCCACTGCCTTAAATCGGATGGTATTGCCTTCAAGAGCGCCATCGAAGATGAGATCTTTAGTATAAATAAAACCTCCCGGAACTGATTTTACTGGCAGCGCGTAATAGAATTTATCCCGTTCATCAGACAATAGGAGTAAGGATTCTTTAACATCTTTCCTTTCAGCATTTTGGACAATCTTATGATGATTTTTAATTAAAACCTCTTTAATCGTGCCACCTTTAGTACTAAAGGTAACCTTAAGCAGGTCATTTTCTAAGACGAAATCTGATGCTTTTCCTGCTGCTGCATTAGAAAAACCTCCAAATTTATTTTCTCTGTCCACTAATATTTCAGCACTATCTTTCTGAAATTCTGATTTTTGAATAACTATTTTTTCTCTAATAGCTTCTTTTGTTTTTCTTGCGAGCATAATGGAATCTTCCATTTGTTGCTGCTTAATTAATTCTTCCTGTGAAGGAGATGTAACTACTTGCCAGAGAACAAATAAACCAAAGATTAAAAGGAGACCCAATTGTGTATTTCTATCCATTACAGCCAATTAATTTGTTTAAGACTAAAATAAAGCCGCACAAATGTACAATAATGAGGTTAATTAGGAAATTCATTTGAAATGTTTATTTAAGAATCTATAAAGAAGTCAATAATTGATATGTCAAATTCAAATGTTATATTTGCAATGTAGAAAAAACAAAAAGAATATGTTCCAAAGTTTAAGTGATAAGTTAGAAGGTGCTTTCAAATTGTTGAAGGGGGAAAATCGGTTAACCGAAATTAATATTGCCCAATCTATTAAAGAGATTCGACGGGCATTGGTTGCGGCAGACGTAAATTATAAAATTGCTAAAGAGTTTACTGACAAAGTAAAAGACAAGGCATTAGGTAGCGAAAATGTTCTTAAAGCAGTAAGCCCTGGACAATTACTGGTAAAAATTGTACAGGACGAGTTAACCTCGCTCATGGGAGGGCAGACCGAAGGAATTAATCTTACCGGAAATCCAACCATAATCTTGATTGCCGGACTTCAGGGATCAGGAAAGACCACTTTTTCTGGAAAACTGGCCAATTTTCTAAAAACTAAAAAGAAAAAATCTCCTTTACTCGTAGCATGTGATGTATACAGACCTGCGGCTGTTCAACAATTAACCGTCCTTGGACAACAGATAAATGTTCCTGTTTTCTCCGACGCAGACTCAAAAAATCCTGTTGACATTGCATTGAGAGCTATTGAATTTGCAAAAAAGGAAAAACATGATACTGTAATTGTCGATACAGCGGGAAGGCTAGCTATTGATGAGGAAATGATGAAAGAGATTGCCGCCATCAAAAAAGCCATTGGACCTCAGGAAACGCTTTTTGTAGTAGATTCAATGACCGGACAGGACGCAGTAAATACAGCTGAAGCCTTTAATCAAACCTTAAATTTTGATGGGGTTGTATTAACAAAACTTGATGGTGATACCAGAGGAGGTGCCGCGCTTTCCATTAAATATCAAGTGGGAAAACCTATTAAATTCTCAAGTAACGGGGAGAAAATGGAAGCGCTTGATCAGTTTTACCCTGATAGAATGGCACAGAGGATTCTTGGAATGGGTGATATTGTTAGCTTCGTTGAAAAAGCTCAGGAACAATTTGACGAAAAAGAAGCCAAAAGAATCGAAGCAAGAATTAGAAAAAATCAATTCGATTTTAATGACTTTATGGGCCAAATTCAACAGATTAAAAAAATGGGCGACCTGAAAAATGTGATGAACATGATTCCGGGAATGGGTAAAATGGCAAAAGATATTGATATAAATGATGGTGCATTTAAAAAGGTAGAAGCAGTTATACAATCTATGACGCCTAAAGAAAGAATGAATCCTGACCTCATAAATACGAGCAGGAAAAATAGAATTGCCCTGGGCTGCGGCCAAAATATAGCAGATATTAATGCTTTCATCAAACAATTTGATCAAATGAGAAAAATGATGCAGAAAATATCTAAAAACCCTTCTATGGGTATGCCTAATATGGGACCTGCCGGGAGAGCCAGACGCTAAAAAAAGGAACCCCTCTTGTTTTCCCAAGAAAGGTCCCCTGATATACATCGCAAAATTAAACCATTACTTAATACAAAGATAGTAATACTATCATAAAGATGCCATGTCTTGCTAATTTATTTTTAAAATATTTTCTAAAGCAGTTTTTGGTTGAATAAACTTGCCAGTTTGAATGGTATTTTGTGTGTCCACTCCAGTTTTTTCAAGGATTAAAAAAACATCCTTTGCAGATAAATCAGGTTTAATTGTCTTCATAATCGCGATTAATGAAGCTACATAAGGTGTTGACATGGAGGTTCCGCTTAATAAACCATATTGGTTGTGTGGTAGCGTAGAAAGGATATTCACACCAGGCGCTGAAACTGCCATTTTAATATCTGACACTTTATTGGAAAAAGAAGCCTTTGAAAGATTTTCATCGACTGCTGAAACCGCTATCACTCCAGATACATTAGCGGGAGAAAATTCTTTGGCATTGCGGTTACTGTTCCCTGCAGCAACGACGACAATACAACCTTTTGACGCTGCATAAGCTACTGCTTTTTTATAAATTCTTTGATGGATAGGGTTTCCAGGTCCACCTAAAGAAAGAGAAATGACTGTAGCCCCTTTATCTACTGCTTCAATAACGCCATCCACTATAGTTTCTTTAGTCCCATACCCTGCCGCATTTAAGACTCGGATACTTGATACATTAAATAAGCCTTCAGGCGAATTTAAAGAAGCTATTCCCAGGTTATTCCCAGTAACAGCTGATGCAATACCGGCACAATGTGTACCATGACCTTTGGGATCCATGTCTGCACCTGAAGAAATTGATTTAAAATTACCCGATAAATCCTCATGATTTTTATCAATACCTGTATCTAAAATAACTAATAAACCCTTTTTTCTTCTGGACAGTTTATCCTTGGAAAGGATCTCGTTTAATCCTAAAATGTTTAACTTATTTAAAGCCCATTGGTTACCAGATAAGGGGTCTTTGGTCATTGGAGGCTTCAGGTTGGGACCTTCTGGCATCCGATTGTTTGGTAGATTTAAATGATAAACATAATTCGGTTCTATATGCACCACCCCCTTTATTTTTCTCAAACGACTCAACAGACTGCTCCAGTCTTTGTATGTTTTAACCTTTACATCCAACTTAAGATATTCATCTAAATCTGTATTATAATATCTTTCAGGATAAAATGCACTAGACATTTTAACTACCGATTTAATTTTTAAAACCTTTAGGGGTTGAAAAGAATCATCATTTACCAACATTATAATTTCAGCTGAGTGTTCTAGCTGTAGAGATTGAAAGGTGTGTTTTCCGGGTAAAAAGTAGTGTAAAGCTATAGTTCCCATGACCAATAATAAAGAAGCAGGCAATATAAACCGTCCGAATCGAATGGCAACAAATAGAAATGCAGCACTTAAACTGATGGTTAAAAAGTCCCGACTAATAAAAAAAAGTCGATCAGACATATTTATTGTGTCCATCGTTAAACCTGTAAAATAAAGAACGACAGATAAAAAGAATAATGGCCAAAAAATAAAATGGTTCCATTTTTCCTTTCCAAAATACCTCCAAAACAAACAAATTTGAATGCACAACAAACCAAAATGATATAACATAAGGAGATATTTAGAAAAAGAAACAAATTGAAGCGAAATACATTAGCATTTTAATATTTAGCGGGTACACCTTTAGCAGGAAGTGATTTTAGAATAAAATCTCTAAAATCCTCATTTGATTTTTCTAAATCTTCCCTTCTCAAGTACATCATGTGCCCACTTCTATAACCTTCAAAACGCATTCTATTTTTGAATCTACCAGAAGGATCCATGTTCCACATAGAGTATTTGGCATCAAAATAGGTACATGCACCATCATAATAACCTGATTGAACCATTACATTGAGGTAAGGATTCTGTGCCATTGCCTGCCTTAAATTTTCCCCTGTTTTATCTCCTGATCTGTCCCATGGATTGACGGGCCCGAACATATTATACTTCAGATCAGTCTTGAAATTCAGGGTATTACTGATATAATGATTGATAGCAGGAGTAAATGAATGTAACCATGACGTCAGTTCCGAATTATAATCGGGTGAATCACCTGCCAATTGTCTATCAATTCCCAAATATCTGCTATCCAGGCGCCCAACGGTATATCCTCCTTGGTTTCTCCTTAGATCTTTCCAAAAAAAGGAAGTAGAAACATCCAGATTATTCTGAAGAACACTCTCCAGAGAAAGACCTGAATATTCGGAAAATTTTTTCGCGACCTCCAATTTTCTATTCTCTGGTAAAAAGCCACCCATTGCCAAAGCAGGAAGAAGTTCCTCAATGGTATATTTTTCTACTTCTGGTAAGAAATCTGTTAGATCTTTTTGCTGATATTCTGGTTTCAACAATTTATGAAACCAAGCTGTTGCGGCAAAATAAGGTAAACGATTAGCAGCATCTACCGGACCATCTCTTAAAATACCAAGATCGGTTGGAGAAACCAGCACTACACCATTTAAATACATCCATTGGCTATTTTGTAATTCAAGAGCCAGGCCGGACACTCTTGTTGTTCCATAACTTTCACCAATAAGAAATTTAGGAGAAGGCCATCTGTTTTTTCTTGTAACAAAGGTGTTTATCCATTCCGCTAAATACTTTATGTCAGCATTTACCCCGAAGAATACAGAAGGTTTCACCTCTTTGTCCAAAATCCTGGAATAACCCGTATTTACAGGGTCAATAAATACGATGTCAGCCACGTCTAAAATTGAATATGGATTATCCTGGACGCCATAAGGTTGAATAGGATAACCTTCATTATCAATATTTAACACCTTGGGGCCAGTATAGGCGACGTGCATCCATACCGATGCTGAACCTGGTCCACCATTAAAAGAAATCACTAAAGGTCTTGAAGTCTGATCTTTAACATCAGTTCTTTCATAAAAAGTATAAAAAAGAGATGCGGTAACTTTTCCCGATGCATCCCAAACAGGTTGTGTACCTGTGGTTGCTTTATAGGGAACGGGTTTACCTTTTATAACCACCGAACCCATAGTTAAAACTTGAGTATCGGCTGGTAATGTTACCGTTTGACTGAATAAATTCAATACGGAAAAACAAAGAATACTAAATATTACAAAACTTTTTTTCATAAAGAAAGGTATTTAATATGAATTAATTAATTGCTAAAGTAAGAAAATAAACGATATCCTTTTTCTTAACTTTATGCTTAAATAAATTAGATATGTCAGTTTTAGAAAAACAAAAATGTGTCATTATCGGTTCGGGACCTGCGGGATATACAGCCGCTATATATGCAGCAAGAGCGGGTTTAAAACCAGTATTGTTTACAGGAAAGGAACCAGGTGGTCAGTTAATGATTACTACCGATGTTGATAATTTTCCAGGCTATCCAGCGGGAATAATGGGACCTGAAATGATGGAAGATTTTAGAAAGCAAGCAGAAAGGTTTGGAACAGATATTAGATATGAATTAATCACTGGTGTAGATTTCACAGGACCTTTACATGTTATTACAACGGAAAGCGGTAAAAATATTGAGGCAAACACTGTCATTATTTCAACAGGAGCAACAGCAAAATGGCTTGGATTGGATTCAGAGAAAAGATTAATGAATAAAGGTGTTTCAGCCTGTGCTGTATGTGATGGTTTTTTCTTTAGAGGAATGGATGTTGCCGTTGTTGGAGCAGGAGATACAGCAGCTGAAGAAGCATCTTATTTAGCTAAATTATGTCCAAAAGTGCATTTAATTGTTCGTAGAGATGAAATGAGGGCTTCTAAAATAATGCAGGAAAGGGTTAAGAATACGCCTAATATCATTATTCATTGGAATAGTGAAACGGTGGAAATTCTTGGTGAAAATGAAACCGAAGCAGTACGCATTAAAAACAATGTGAACGGGTCTGAAGAAGAAATAGCTGTTAAAGGTTTTTTTGTAGCTATTGGACATAAGCCAAATACAGCCATTTTTGAAAAGTGGCTACAAATGGACCCTTCAGGATATCTTATTGCTCAACAAGGAAGCACAAAAACCGAAGTTCCAGGTGTTTTCGTTTCCGGAGATGCCGCCGATAAAGTTTATCGTCAAGCAATAACAGCCGCTGGAACGGGATGTATGGCAGCATTAGATGCAGAAAGATATTTAGTTGAACATGGTATATCATAATTCAACCAAATAAATAAACCGTTTTTTTAAAAGGTTATTATATTTGACGTGTCATTTCCTTTTACCAGGAATAACTATTTTTTTTTCCAAATCTATTATTTATGTCAACCAATGCAAATACTAAATTTCGTCCCGGCGTTCTTTTCGGTGAAGAAGTTACAAAATTACTAAACTATGCAAATGAGAAAGATTTTGCATTACCTGCTGTTAATGTAATCAATACTAGTACTATAAATGCTGTTTTAGAAACTGCAAGTGCCGTTAACTCTCCGGTAATTATCCAATTTTCAAATGGGGGCGCTGCATTTTATGCTGGAAAAGGATTAAGTAATGAAGGACAAAAAGCGGCGATTGCCGGTGGTATTTCAGGAGCTTACCATGTTCATGCTCTTGCAGAGCATTATGGGGTTCCTGTGATTTTACATACTGACCATTGTTCAAAAAGTTTATTGCCTTGGGTTGACGGGTTATTATTGGCAAGTGAAAAACATTTTGCTTCAACGGGTAAGCCCTTATTTAGTTCCCACATGCTAGATTTATCTGAAGAATCATTAGAGGAAAATATACACACTTGTGTTGAATACTTCAAGCGAATGGCGCCAATGGGCATGACCCTAGAAATAGAATTGGGTGTTACCGGAGGAGAAGAGGATGGCGTTGATAATTCTGATGTTGATAATGCCAAATTATATACTCAACCTGAAGAAGTATCTTATGCTTACGAAAATCTAAATGCTATTAGTAATCAATTTACTATTGCAGCTGCTTTTGGTAATGTTCATGGTGTCTATAAGCCAGGAAATGTGCAGTTGGAGCCAAAAATTTTATTGAATTCACAGCAATTTATTCAATCAAAATTCAAAACTTCAGCAAATCCGGTAAATTTTGTTTTCCATGGTGGCTCAGGTTCAAGTAGAGAAGAAATAAGAGAGGCAATTACTTATGGAGCGGTTAAAATGAATATCGACACAGACATGCAATGGGCATTCTGGGACGGTATTCGTCAGTTTGAATCAAAGAACAGAGCCTTTTTGCAAGGTCAAATTGGTAATCCTGACGGCGCAGAAAAACCTAATAAGAAATTTTATGATCCAAGGGTTTGGTTAAGAGAAGGAGAAAAAACTTTTGTAGCCAGATTAAAATTAGCCTTTGAAGATTTAAACTGTCTTAATCGAAACATTTAACCTACTACTACAGTGCCAGTCTCCTTTGCGAGACTGGCCTGTTGATTTTTTAAAAGTATATGAAGCTTTAAGTGTTTTAAATATAATGATTCATTTTCAGTAGCATCCATTGTTTTAAGGATAGTTAGATTTTCCCTGATAAGTTTACCTATTTTTCTAAATCTAAATCTTTTTAAAGAATCGGAAGCATCTTTAATAAAATTTTCCTCGGGAATTTTTTGTGTCAAAAAAATGTCCCATTTTTTCTCCCAATTTTCACTCAATGTGTAAGGAGAAATAGTAAAAGATACCGCCAGATTTTTTAATTCTGAAGCTTCGTGGTTTATAAAAAAAGCAGCATCGGGAAAACCTGTTCCTTCCATAAATCTTTGAAGGAACAACTCAACGACTCTACGATATAAAGGGTGCTCAAAGCCTTCGATTATATCCTGAATATTCTGAATAATAAAATGCCCCACCCTTAACTCCTTGCTTTCATCAATAAATTGATTACCCGATACTATAAGAATTCTGGCAATGTCTCTTTCCTGATGTTCATCGCCTAAGGAAAGATTATCATAATCAGAATCTTTAAATTCAAGAATAGGCGCCGGTTCTGTTATATCCCTCTCTGAAGAGGCTTTTTCAAGATCTTTCTTAAGATGCCTGTTAATTTCAAAAAGAATGGCATTTTCATCAATCTGAAGAAGATCTTTACAGATTTTAACAAACGATTCTCTTTTTAATGGATTTCTAATTTTACTAATGGTAATTGCAATTTGGGAAAGAATAGAAGCTCTCCGTTGAGGATCATTTCCAGCTGACTTCAATAAATGAGTCATTTCAAACTGCACCAAATTTTTAGCATTCTTATCTAAATATTCTTTAAACTGTTGAGATCCGACCTTTTGAATAAATGAATCAGGATCATCCCCTTCCGGCAAAGTTACTAAACGAACATTTAAATCTTCCTCAAGGGTTAAACCTAATCCCCTTATAGCTGCATTAACCCCAGCATTATCACCATCAAATAAAATCAAAACATTTTCAGTCAGCCTTTTAATCAGGCGTATTTGATCTTTGGTTAAGGAGGTACCTGAGGAAGCAACTACATTTCTGATACCAGCCTGATGCAAAGATAAAACATCGGTATAGCCTTCAGTTAAAATACATTCATCTTCCTTTTGAATCATTTTCCTTGCAAAATTCATTCCAAACAAAGTTTTACTTTTAATGTAAATCTCTGTTTCTGGGGAATTTATATATTTCGGTGCCTTAGTATCTTTAATTAAAATCCGTCCTGCAAAGGCAATAACTTTACCAGACATATTGAAAACGGGAAACATGACCCTTCCTCTAAAAAAATCATATCCCTGACTGTTAGTTAACCCCAATTTTTGTAAATAATCTATGGAATACCCCATTTTAACAGCCTCTGTAGTCAGAGCATTACCAGATTCTGGGGCAAATCCAAGTTTAAATTCATTAATAATTTCCTCTCTAAATTCTCTATGTTTAAAATATGATAATCCAATATTTCTGCCTCTTTCTGATTCCCATAATTGCTTTGCATAAAATTTTACAGCAAAATCATTGATTAGATACAACGATTCCAAGTGTTTTTGTTCATCCTTTTGAACTTCAGAAGTTACCGTCTCATCAAGTTCAACTTTATATTTTTGTGCGAGATATCTGATTGCATCCGGAAAAGACAAGTTTTCAAGTTCCATTACAAAATGTAAACTATCTCCACCTTTACCGCAACCAAAACATTTGAAAATATTCTTAGAAGGAGAAACCGAAAAAGAGGGTGATTTTTCATTATGAAAAGGACACAATCCAATGAGATTTGAACCACGTCGCTGAAGGGTTACAAAATCTCTAACAACGTCATCAATCTGACATTTTTCCAGCACTTCCTGAATACTAGCAGGGTGAATCATGACCTTTTATTTATAAGTCTGAAACAAACATGAGGTTTACTTCTTTCAAAATCTTCCGGAATACTTTTCTCGGTTAGCTCCTCTATAGATTCATAACCCTCAATATCATCGATATTAAGTTTAAATTTTTTAAAATTATTAGAAAAGTAAAGGATACCATCAGGAGATAAAATAGGCCTAATAAGGTTAATTAACCTAACATGATCTCTTTGAACATCCCAGGTTAGCAACATTTTTTTACTATTACTAAAAGTTGGAGGATCTAAAATAATCAGATCATAAGAAGAAGGTGGAACGGTTGGAATCCAATCTAAAATATCCTCTCTTACATAATCATATTTTTTAGATGATTTAAAACCATTAAGAATCATATTTTTTTCTGCCCATTGTAAATAAGTATTTGACATATCTACAGTAGTCACTTTCAGTGCGTCACCAGCAGCTGCATAAACACTGAAAGAACCTGTGTAAGCAAATAAATTTAGTACTCTTTTGTTTAAAGCGTCCTTTTTTACCCACTGCCTGGTTATTCTGTGGTCTAAAAACAAACCAGTATCAAGATAATCAAAAGGGTTAATCAGAAAAAGCAGACCAAATTCCTGAACAGATAAAAGAGCCCCTGAATAATCGAGTTTATTGTATTGATTATTACCTTTTTGGGTTGATCTTAATTTTATAGAAATATTTTCACTTTCAATAGCCAGCACTTCAGAAATAACTCTTTTAATGTCAAGGAGCCAATCTTTATTTGATTCCTTACCATCTTCGATGACATCAATGGCAGCGATAACATGTTCTTCAAATTTATCTATAACAAAAGGAAAATCGGGTAAGTCCTTATCATAAACTCTATAGCAAAATATGGCTTTTGATTTTGCCCATTTTGATTTGTGTTTAAATCGTTTTTTTAATCTATTTTCAAAATCAATCAATGCCATAAAATAATATTCTAGTTAGCAAACAAGGATGAAATACCTGAAATTTTCTTTAAATCATTATATTTATAAAAGCCTTCACCTGATTTCACGCCTAATTTTCCTGCTTTCACCATATTTATCAATAAAACGGCAGGAGCATATTTAGGATTACCAAATCCGTCTTTCAAAACATTCAAAATAGACAAACAAACATCCAGACCAATATAATCAGCCAATTGAAGTGGTCCCATTGGATGAGCCATGCCTAATTTCATAATTTGATCGATTTCATTTACACCAGCGACTTTTTCCTGAAGAGAAAGAATAGCCTCATTAATCATTGGCATTAAAATTCTGTTTGAGATAAATCCGGGAAAATCAGAAACCACTAAAGGTATTTTATTCAACAAGATAGAGATCTGCATCAATTTATCGGTTACTTCTTTTTCTGTTAACAATCCAGGAATAATTTCAACCAAAGGCATTATAGGCACAGGATTCATAAAATGCATACCAATAACTTTTCCAGGTTTAGCGGTAAAAGAAGCTAAAGAAGTAATAGATATAGACGAAGTATTTGAAGCTAAAATGCAGTCATTATCTGTCAATTTATCTAATTGATTAAATAACTTTTCCTTCAATAAAATATTTTCAGAAATGGCTTCCACTACTAAAAAAGCGTCATTTACACCCTTTTCAAGATTAGTAGAAAAATGAATATTATCAATAATACCAGGTTTTTGTTCCAACGATAATTTTTCCTTAGCAATTAACCTGTCTAAATTTTTATGAATATTTAGTTCTGCCTGTAACAATGAAGGCATTGAAATATCTATTAGATGAACCTTAAAATCTGCTGAGGCAAAAACCTGAGCTATCCCATTTCCCATGGTACCGCTACCTATAACCGCTATATTTTTCATGTTAATAAATTTCAAGATTGTAAATTTACCTTAGAAAAATGAAAGGTCATTCATTTTATAAAAATTAAATAAATGAAATACATGTGGTTTAAGATAATATGCCTTTGTATAATATTCCATTTGCCTTTTTCTATGGGGGCTCAAACAGACCCTTATGATGGTATGATGGAGGCCATTTGGTTAGACTCAATGACCATCACGGCAAAAAAATCGGGATTTGATGTTAACAATTTTATAGAAATGGTTAGAGAAGATACCAGTTTTTATCAAGCATTTAAAAATTTAAGAATAATTTCACATGATGCCAGTCACAACCAGGAATTTTTTAATGAAAAGAGAAAATCAATAGATTTCTATAGTGCTAAAACGCAATTAATACCTTCAGGAAGCTGCAAAGAGATAAAATTTATTTCAAAAGATAAGTCAAAAACGTATATAAAAAATAACGGAGAGCGCAAGTATTTGACAGCTAAATTATATGAAAGGGTATTTTTACCCTCTGGTAAAATATGTCCAAATACAAATTCTGAAGGAACCAATAACAAGAAAGAAGGCATTATAGACTATTATTATGAAGAATTAAAACGATTTATATTTCAGCCTGGGGAAAAAGCAAATATTCCATTAATAGGAAATAAAACAGCATTATTTAGTGAAAAAATGCGCAAGTACTATCAATATGGGATTGAATCTAAGAATTATTCAGATGGAACTCCTTGTTATGTATTTACAATTAAGGTAAAAGACAACTATGCTGAAAGAAAATCAGGAAGAACTGTAGTAAAATTTATGGAAACCTATTTTTCAAGAAAAGATTTTCAAGTAATGGGAAGAGAGTACGAGGTAGAATATCCAGGTCCATTATTCTCATTTAATATAAAGGTAAATGTAGATTTAGACTACCTGGGAAACAAACAATATTTACCGAAAATGGTAAGCTATTCTGGAGAATGGGATATACCTGGAAGAAAAAAAGAAATAGGAAAATTTAAAATGCAAGTAACATCAACGAAGGACAGTAAGAAATAAAATAGCAGATAAATTCATAATAAAGAAAAAAAAAGTACCTACAGAATAACTGTAAGTACTTTTATTGTCGGGGCACCAGGATTTGAACCTGGGACCCCCTGCTCCCAAAGCAGGTGCGCTACCGGGCTGCGCTACGCCCCGAAAAACCAGCGGTGGAGGAGGGATTCGAACCCTCGGTACCGTTACCAGTACGTCAGTTTAGCAAACTGGTGGTTTAAACCGCTCACCCACTCTACCAACTCCACTAAGTCAAAACTAATTTCTTTTTCTTAGCGATGCAAAAATACAAAAAGTTTATTTGTTAGACAAACATTTTTGCACTTTAAATAAAAAAAATTACGTTTCTCTAAGAGAATTTTTAATCTTTTTTTCCAATTCAAGTACTGTCTCCTTGAAATAGGTATCAGTTTCCATTAAATCTTGAACCGTTTTAATAGAATAGATTACGGTACTATGATCTCTACCCCCAAAAACTTCACCTATATTCTTCAAAGATTTATCTGTCATTGTTTTTGCCAAATACATTGAGAGCTGTCTTGCAATAACTATAGAACGTTTTCTTGTTTTACCAAAAAGTGTTTCGACAGGAATTTTAAGATGATCAGCTACTAATTTCTGAATATTTTCGACCGTAATTTCTTTATTGATTTCCGTAACGAAATTTTTAATTACTTCCCTGGCTAAATCTACATCTATCTCCCTTCTATTCAGGGATGCCTGCGCCATTAAAAGAATAAGTACACCCTCTAATTCTCTTATATTGTTTTTAATATTATAACAAATAAACTCAATAACATTTTGTGGAATTCCTACCCCCTCCTTAATCATTTTATGCTCAAGGATGGCCATTCTGGTTTCCAGATCAGGAGCTTGCAAATCAGCAGAAAGTCCCCATTTAAAGCGAGAAATTAATCTTTCCTCCATACCATCTAAATCTCTCGGAGGTCTATCGGAGGTTAATACAATTTGTTTACCCCCTTGGTGAAGCTGATTAAAGATATGGAAGAAAATTTCCTGTGTTTTATTTTTATTAGCTAAAAACTGAATATCATCAACAATCAATAAATCAATATGCTGATAAAAATTCACAAAATCATTCACACCACCATTTCTAATAGACTGAATAAGTTGATTAGTAAAGCTGTCAGAAGTTACATAAAGAACGACTTTAGCTGGAAATTTAAGTTGAACCTCATTTCCAATAGCATGAGCAAGATGAGTTTTACCTAAACCTACATCACCATAAAGGACTAAAGGATTAAAAGAAGTAAGACCAGGCTTTTTTGCGATAGCTAAGCCTGCAGAGCGAGCCAACCTATTGCAATCTCCCTCAATATAATTCCCGAAGGTAAAATTTGAATTAAGTTTAGCATCTACGCTCCATTTTTTTATACCTGGAATAACAAAAGGATTTTTAATCTCATTGGAATTTGTAAAATCAGGAGTTTCTTTGGTATCTGCAGGTTTGTTTGGCTGAGATTGGTTATTAGCTGAACCATCATTAACTAAAATTTGGTATTCCAATCTAACTTTTTCACCAACTTCTTGTCTGATAGTAGATTTTAATAAACCAATATAATGTTCTTCCAGCCATTCATAAAAAAACTTATTAGGAACGAGCAAGGTAAACACCTTATCATCTAAACGAACGGGACGAATAGGCTCAAACCAAGTTTTAAAACTTTGGTTATTCACATTTAAGCGAATATTCTTTAAACACTTTTCCCAAACCTCAGTATGATTTTTTTGCATTGCCCCAAAGTTCCAAAAAATTTAAAAAAGTCCAAAGGATAATAAAAAGAGGCCTTCATTATAAAATGACAATCTGAATTTTATTCCAATAGGGTTGTAAAAATGCTAAAAAATTTTGAATGCCTCACTATAATGCTAATATTATTACCTATATTTTTAAAAGTATATCATAATTTATTGAATAACAATAACATATAAGATTTTGAGCACTTTAATCACTGAATATCAAAAAGCCCAGGATTAGTAACTTTAAATGGGATTGAAAGATGGTTATAAGCTCTTTGAGTAGCTTCTCTACCACGTGGCGTACGTTGAATAAACCCCTCCATGATTAGGAAAGGCTCATGAACTTCCTCTAAGGTGCCAGGTTCTTCACCTACCGCAGTTGCCAGCGTAGTAAGACCCACGGGCCCACCTTTAAATTTATTAATAATAGTCGTTAATATTCTATTGTCCATTTCATCGAGACCACATTTATCTACTTTAAGGGCTTGAAGGCCATAATTTGCAATTTCTAAATCGATGGTACCGTTACCTTTCACAGACGCAAAATCTCTTATTCTTCTTAACAGCGCATTGGCAATCCTAGGTGTTCCTCTGCTTCGTCTTGCAATCTCAGCGGCACCATCAGTAGTCATGGGCAAATCAAGTAATTCAGCTGATCTGAACAAAATCTTAATTAAGGTTTCAACATCATAATAATCCAAATGGAAATTGATACCAAATCTGGCCCTCATTGGAGCGGTTAACAATCCCATTCTGGTGGTAGCACCTACTAAGGTAAATGGATTTAAAGAAAGTTGAATGCTTCTCGCACTTGGACCTGAATCAATCATAATATCGATTCTAAAATCTTCCATTGCCGAGTACAAATATTCTTCCACCACAGTATTTAGACGATGAATTTCATCAATAAAAAGAACATCATTAGGTTCGAGATTAGTAAGAATCCCAGCTAAATCACCTGGTCTTTCTAATACGGGCCCAGAGGTCATTTTGAGACCACATTTCAATTCATTTGAGATAATATGAGATAAAGTAGTTTTACCCAATCCAGGAGGCCCATGCAACAAAACATGGTCTAACGCTTCGCCTCTTAACTTAGCTGCCTCAATAAAAACCATCAAATTTTCAACGATATCCGGTTGTCCGTTAAAGTCATTTAAAGCTTTGGGCCTCAATGCCTTTTCCAAAGTTTTTTCCTCTTTAGATAAAGCAGAATGGTCTGGATTCAGCATAGGGTTATTCATAGATAATTTCTTTACTTAACGGTGCTAAATTACCCCATTTTTCCATAATTTATATTACTTTTGCTGCAAACAAAACATAGTATTATGTCAGGATCCAAAATAAGTATGATTAACGGCAAATTGACCGTTCCGAATGACCCAATCATTCCTTTTATAGAAGGAGACGGTACGGGTGCAGACATCTGGGCATCTTCAGTACGCGTTATTGATGCAGCGGTTCAGAAAGCCTATAAGGGAGAAAAAAAGATTCATTGGTTAGAAGTTTTAGCTGGTGAGAAAGCTTTTAATTTAACTGGAAATTGGTTGCCGGAAGAAACCATTACAGATATTGATAATTACATGGTTGCCATAAAAGGACCATTGACTACGCCTGTAGGCGGTGGTATCCGTTCATTGAACGTTGCATTAAGACAACAATTGGATTTATATGCATGTGTGAGACCTGTTCAATACTTTACTGGCGTTCCTTCTCCGGTAAAAGAGCCTCATTTGGTTGACATGGTTATATTTAGAGAAAATACAGAAGATATCTACGCAGGTATTGAATATTTACACGGTACGCCGGAACTTGAAAAATTGAAAAAATTCCTCATTGAAGAAATGGGAGTTAATAAAATCAGATTCCCTGACACTGTTTCTTTAGGTATCAAACCTGTATCAGTTGAAGGTACAGAAAGATTAGTTCGTGCGGCAATTGAATTTGCTATTGACAATAAGAAACCATCTGTTACTTTGGTACACAAAGGTAATATCATGAAATTTACAGAAGGTAAATTCAAGGATTGGGGATATGAATTAGCTGAAAGAGAATTTGGTAATAAAGTTTTCACTTGGGTTCAATATGACAAAATATTGGCAAAAGACGGGAAAGCTGCTGCTGATAAAGCACAAAGTGATGCAGAAGCAAAAGGATTAGTCATTGTAAAAGATGTTATTGCTGATGCTTTTTTACAACAAATTTTACTTCGTCCTTCTGAGTACTCAGTAATAGCTACCTTAAATCTTAATGGAGATTATATCTCCGATGCACTGGCTGCTGAAGTAGGAGGTATTGGTATTGCACCAGGTGCGAATATTAATTATATTAATGGAAAAGCTATTTTTGAAGCTACCCATGGAACAGCACCCAAGTATGCTGGCTTAGATAAAGTTAATCCAAGTTCAGTTATTCTTTCAGGAGAAATGATGTTGCGTTATATGGGTTGGAAAGAAGCGGCAGATTTGATTCTTTCTTCTATGGAAAAAACCATTGCTCAAAAACAGGTTACCTATGACTTTCACAGATTAATGGAAGGAGCAACGCTTTTAAAATGTTCAGAATTTGGAGATGCGCTTATTTCCAATATGTAAATAAAAAAGGAGGCTGATAACAAAATCAGCCTCCTTTTCTTTTATGAGATATAAGTTATTTAATAATAAAAGATTTTATTCCAATTCCCTCTTTACTGCTAGCTTGAATAAAATAATACCCTGGAGCTACTTTCGGTAAAATCACTTGAAATGGGTATTTTTCCTGTATAAAATCAACTGATTTCTGGAATAATATTCTTCCATTTATATCTATCATTTTAAGTAAAACGTTTCTTTGATTATTTGCAAATTGCAAATTGATAAAATCAGTTGCTGGGTTAGGGAATACAGTAAATTGTTCTGTTAGTGTATTTAATTCCTCGACATTAGTTGTCACCAAATTACCCACATTAAGCCTAACAACAGGAACAATTCCAAATACGTTTCCACCAAAACCTACATACGAATAGGTTTCTTTAGTTAAGTCACCAGCGATGCCGATTAAGGAACCAAACCGAGGTTTTTGTTTTAAAATAGACGCAGTAATCATACCTCCGTAATCAATTTCATCACTCACAGTCATTTCAAAATTAGTGGTACCGGAGGCATAATACTCAAGCATAACTAAATATTCAGTATTATCTTCAAGTTTAATAGGTTCTAAACCATTGTCTTTATTTAACTGAATAACCACAAGAGAATCAGGCTGTTCTTTCCCTCCAATAATATAAAACAAGGTACCTAAGCTGGTTCTTTCTGTTGGCTCTGCATTGCCATTTGCATTGGCATCCTTCCATTTATAAATATTTAGGACGGCGGCCTGATCTTTAAGTTCAGCTGCATTACCCATCATAAAAGAAATACTTTTTATATATTTATTATTGCCTTTAGGAACATAATAGTGATTACCAAATGCCCAAGAATGCGGTTCTCCCGTTGTCCAACTGGCATCGGCAGGTCTTATGGTTCTATTTGGACCTAAATCTTTTGAGAAGGTTGAATCTGTAATGGTAAATAGAAACTCCTGGGAGTTATTTGAAGAATCTACATCTACCTTATCAGAAAGTATTTCATAATAGCCAAGATAAACACCTTTTGCCGTAGGGGTAAAAGTCTGTGAAAATAATTTATTCTCAACCACAGCATTGGCGGGTAATGTGTCATAAACATTTCTTGTTTTAAAAACCTCCTTAAACCCATTATCGAGTATGACTACTTCAAGAGGAACTTTAAATTGAGTAGCGGCACCTTTATTTTCAACATCAGCGAGGAAATTTATAGGTTCAACGAAATCCAAAGGAGTGGCAGCACTTTGAGGAACGGCGAAGAAAGTATTGACCTGAAGATTAAATGATTCCTGTTCTACAATTTTTACATCATCAATACCCCAATAGTAATAATTCGCTTCATATCTGAACTTAATTATTATACTTTTTGCACCGCCAGTTTTAGGCATTGGAACCCTAAGTAAAGTTTTTTCGTTTACATTATTAGTAGTTATATCCGTATTAATAGCCACACTATCCCAACTTACTCCCTTATTGGTTGACCATGCTACAAAATAATTACTTCTAAACTGGCGTGTATATTGATGGAATTCGACACTATATGCAGGCGCCGTACTACTAGGTAAAATAATTTCCGGTGAAATTAATTCAGCAATTTGGGGAGCAACACAAGGACCTTGTCCTGAATTGGTTCCACATCCTGCATTACTTGAATTACTATCATAAAAATCAGATTCAAACACCATAGCACCATCAAAACTGGAGGGTGAAGGGAAAAAAGAAATTCCACCACAACTGCCATCCATTGCACCATTAAGTGATAAACGCCAGCTTACATTTGATACAGCATTACCTGTACAAGAAACCGTTTTTACTTTCCAATTATTTAGTCCACATCTGAAATCGCCTTCCCCCGGATTTGCCCCCCAGACAACGCCCGGTGCACTTTTTGTTGGAGAATCAAATCTTTTAATGGTAACATTCAAACCACCCGCTGCAATAAGTGCCCTTAATTTATTTCCATCGGCCAATGTCATATTTAAGACCGGAATTTTCACATCCTTACCAGACGCAGAAGATACCATTGGGAAAATATCACCTGCTGCATTATTAAAAATGATAACAGCGATAGCACCTTTTAACTGAGCATTTAATGCTTTATCAGAAAATGGACAGGTACCACGGTCAATAACTGCAATTTTTCCTGTCAAATCATTATCTACCTGGCAACCTAACGTAACTCCTGCCGGACCTGATACAAATGCTAACGACCCTTTAATTGGTGCTTCTGTTGTACAATAGGTTGCACCAAAATTTGCCATCCATGATTTGTAACTTCCAGCCACTGGAGAAGGCGCATCAATAATCACAGTATGAGAACCTTGTGCATTGATCTGATTATAAAGTAAAGACCCTAACAAAAAAATGGTCATTCTATTCCACATAAACATTTATTTTACATTTTTAAAAAAATAAATATAACCAAAAAAATGACAAAATAATCAAAAGAGTAATAAAATTCCTGTAATTAGGCGGAAAAAGAGGTCCCACAACCGCACGTTTCCTTGGCGTTAGGGTTATTGAAGCTAAAGCCCCTATTTTGAAGTCCCTCCAGCCAATCTATTTCCATTCCTAACAAATATATGGCGTGTGCTTTTTGCATAAAAACAGTTAATCCCTCGTGTTCATATATTTCATCATTTTCTTTAGGCGTATCAAACCCAAGTATATACGAAAATCCTGAACACCCCCCTCCTTTTACACCGATGCGCAAACCGTGATTATCAGAAATATTTTGATCCATTTTTATTTTACGTAACTGTTTAAGGGCTCCTTCTGTAAGGTTAACAGGCAATGTTGAGATTTGAGTATCGTTCATCTTAACTTAATTTTATTACGAATATACAAATTCAAACATAATTTGAGGTCATACAGTTGACAATCCCTTAATTTTTATTAATTTTAATTAACTGACAAAAACAATAAAAATGGATATAGCATCAAGACGTAATTTTTTAATGAACTTAAGTGCCATCGGTAGTTTGTCCTTTTTATCAAAACTTTCAAAAAGTAACCAACAGCTAGTTTCTATTTTATCGGCAAAAGCTGAAAAATCAGAGGATGAATTAGTTACAGATGAATCATTCTGGTATCAAATTAAAATGGCATTTACAGTATCACCTACCTTAATAAACTTAAATAACGGTGGTGTATCTCCACAACCAAAGGTAGTTCAGGATGCCGTGGAAAGATATAATAAGTTAAGTAACGAAACGCCTTCTTTTTATATGTGGAGAACCTTGGATGATGGACGTGAACCACTTAGAAGGAAATTAGCTGAATTAGCCGGGTGTTCACCTGATAACTTAGCTATCATGAGAAATTCTTCTGAAGCCCTTGAAAATATAATTTTTGGTATTACCCTTCAGCGCGGAGATGAAGTGGTTCTTTCTAAGCAGGATTATCCAAATATGATCAATGCGTGGAAGCAAAGGGAACATAGAGAGGGCATTGTTTTAAAGTGGATTTCTTTAGATCTACCTACGACCGATGAGGATTATCTTTATCGAAGCTATACAAAGGCATTCACTAATAAAACAAAAGTAGTCCATATCACTCATTTAATTAATTGGTGTGGACAAATTGTTCCAACACAAAAAATAGCCATAGAAGCTCGTTCAAAAGGCATTTTATCTGTTGTAGATGGCGCTCATAGTTTTGCCCATATTGAATATAAAATCCCAGATTTAGAAGGTGATTTTTATGGAACCAGTTTACACAAATGGTTATGTGCCCCTTTTGGTAGTGGTTTATTGTATGTTAAAAAAGATAAAATAAGTTCGTTATATCCATTAATGGCGGCGGGTGATCCAATATCATCGGATATAAGAAAATTTGAAAATCTGGGTACCAGATCGTTTGCCATTGAACAAGCTATCGGCCAGGCCATTGATTTTCATTATATGATTGGAGGAAGTCTGAAGCAAAAGCGATTGGAATATTTGAAGCAATACTGGTGTAACAAACTTAAAAATATAAATGGCGTAAGCATACATACGCCATTAGATCCAAAATTTTCTTGTGCTATTGCCAATTTTAAGATAGCTAATATGGAAACCCATGCCATTTCCTCTGAATTGTTATCAAAATACAAAGTACATACCGTTTCCATTGTTTGGGACAATATTGATAGCGTAAGAGTTACGCCCAATGTTTATACCACCACCAGAGATTTGGATGTGTTCATTCAAGCAGTAGAAAAGATAGTTGCCAGCAAATCATAAATTAATCTTCATAGATTAAATATTTTTTTCTGGTTTGTTTATAAGCGTTCAGGCCTGGTATCCAGGTATCTTTAATTTGCTGCTCTGAGTAACCTGCCTGAATCATTTCTCTAAGTTTGGCATTTCCTGCGAGTTTATCGAAAAATAAACCAGCGAGAAAAAAAGATTCCTTCTCTGGATAATCTTTATAAAACTGAATTAAATAACTAAGATCAATGGTTTTTTTTGCTTTAATGGCGAGTTCATCCAGGCTTGAAAGATCAATACCCCGGCATATTTTGCCAAGCTGAGGTGGATTCATAGCTCCAGGCTTTGACACTGGGGTGAAACTGAAATCTCCGGCATTCATATTTGGAGCACCTAATACCTGAAATTGTTTATTTGTGCCTCTACCAAGACTGATTGGCGTACCCTCAAAAAAACAAATGGAAGGATAAAGATAAATAGACCGCATATTGGGTAAATTGGGTGAAGGAGGTATAGGTAAATCATAAACCATAGAATGATTATAGTTTAAACAAGAAATAACCTGAAGGCTACATTTTTTATTCACACCCAGCCAATTTTCACCATTTATCATACTGGCATACTCCCCTATCGTCAAACCATGAACAATAGGAATTGGGTGCATTCCAACGAAAGATTGATAAGCAACATCAAGTATAGGACCATCTACAAAATGTCCATTTGGATTAGGTCTGTCAAAGACCATTAAAGGAATATTGTTATCAGCGGAGGATAACATAACATAATGTAAGGTTGAGATATAGGTATAAAACCTGGTTCCAACATCCTGAATATCAAAAATTAATAGGTCAATACCTTCTAAATCTACTTTGTCAGGCGCTTTTTTTGAGCCATAAATACTAATGATTGGCAAACCGGTTTTGGAGTCTTTACTATCTGATATTTTTTCTCCAGCATCAGCACTTCCTCTAAAACCATGTTCAGGTGCAAATATTTTTTTTATTTTTAATCCAAGATTGATAAGTGAATCAACTAAATGAATATGACCAATCATACTGGTTTGATTAACAACCAACCCTATATTCTTTCCTTTTAATAGAGGCAAGTATTCAGAAGTTCTCTCTGCTCCTGTAAGTAAGTTATTCGTCTGACAAAATAATATGGAACTAAAAATAAAAGTAAAAAGAATACTTAAAGTAACAATTTTAAAGTTATTTTTCATAATTGATTTAGCATTTGGCATTTCATTGCTGTAATATAGCGCTTTTTCAACGAATTTTCAATCAACAAAAACGATACAAATGCATTTTGCAGTCATAGATATAGAGACAACTGGTGGTAACGCAACAAATAATAAAATAATTGAAATAGCAGTTGTCGTTCACGATGGGCAAAAAGTAATTAAAACCTGGGAATCACTTATTAATCCTGAAACCTATATTCCCTCTGGCATTACAGAATTAACAGGAATTTCGCAATCCATGGTTGCAGATGCACCCAAATTTTATGAAATTGCAAAAGAGTTAATTGAAGTTACTGAAAATACCATATTTGTTGCACACAATGTTCGTTTTGATTATTCATTTATTAAAAGTGCATTTAGTGATTTAGGCTATACCTTCACCAGAAAACAATTATGTACCATTCAATTAAGTAGAAAGATATTTCCTTTTCTTCCAAGTTTTGGATTATCCGCCATTTCTCAACATTTGAATATCCATAATCCTGACAGGCATAGAGCCATGGGCGATGCCATTACGACAGCCAAATTAATGGAATTAATATTTAAAGAGGTAAATGCCGTTGAGGTAATTGATGATTTGGTAAATATGGGAATCAAGGAAAGCAAACTACCGAATAATTTGTCTCTTCAAGATATACAATCATTGCCTGATACCTGCGGAGTATATTATTTTAAGGACGAAAACGGCAACATTGTATATGTTGGGAAAAGCAAAAATATTCAAAAAAGAGTCGCCTCTCATTTTTCTGATTATACGGAAAAAGCTTCAAAATTGCAAAGGTTGGTTTATAATATTGACTTTGAAGAAACGGGTTCTGAATTGGCATCGCTCATTCTAGAATCTTATCAAATTAAGAATATAATGCCTGAAGTTAATAAGGCACAAAGAGCAAAATCATATCAATATGTTGTTTTTTGTTATATTAATCATCAGGGATATGTATGTTTTGATATAAAACAGAAAAAGGATTTCAAGAAGAATAAAAAAGTTGAAATTCTCTCTGAGTACAGTAAAATAACCATAGCAAAGAGCAGATTAAATGCTTACAGACAAGAGTTTAATCTTTGTGATCATTTAATGGAAGGAGATGCATTATTTGGAACTCCATGTTTTCACTATAAAATAAAACAGTGTGCTGGTGCTTGTTGCTCAAAAGAAGAGGTTTCAGCATATAATGAGCGTGCTGAACTGGCAAAATTGAAGTTAAAAAAGAGTTTAGATGGCAGTTTTTTAATCCTAGATGAGGGAAGAACAAAGGGGGAAAAATGTATCATTGCCATTCAAAACGGACAGTTCTATGGCTATGAATATATTGAGGAAGCATTATTTCAGGATACACTTGGTCATTGGGAAGAGTTTGTCAAAAAATATCCTGACAATGGAGAAATAAATCAGATTATTAGCAAATATATGACTAAAAACAAATTAACAACCATCAAAATATAGACATCAGGAAGAAGTGTACATTGATAAATAGGTTTTCATTTCGTCGTGAATCTTTTCAGCTTCTTTTGCAGCTACCTCCTCAAAATCATTTCCATTTGAGGCATAAATAATTGATCTTCCAACATTTACTAAAAGTCCAGCTTCTTTTGTGAGTCCGAAAGCTGAAATCTCCTTTAAATTTCCACCTTGAGCGCCCACACCGGGAATGAGGATAAAATGGTCAGGTATTATTTTACGAATCTCGGTCAGTTCATTTGGGTGAGTAGCACCTACGACAAACATGGTATTTGCATCATTTCCCCAATTTTTTGATTCTCTAATGACTTTCTGGTATAATTTTTCACCAGAATCGAGCGTAAGGAATTGAAAATCTTTACTACCTGGATTCGAGGTAAGGCCCAAAATAATAACCCATTTTTCGGGATAATCAAAAAAAGGGATAATAGAATCGCTACCCATGTATGGAGCTACGGTCACTGCATCGGCCTTCAAATAATCGAAAATTGCTGAAGCATATTTACCCGAGGTATTGCCGATATCCCCTCTTTTTGCATCGGCGATAACAAAATGAGAAGAAGGAATATAAGCCAGTGTTTCCTCCAGTATTTTCCATCCGGAAGACCCCAGACTTTCATAAAAAGCTAAATTAGGTTTATATGAAACACAATGATCTTTTGTACAATCTATCATCCTTTTATTAAAGTCCAGTAAATCGTTGGGAGATTTACCTAAAGAAACAGGTAAAAGAGAAGGATCAGGATCTAATCCAATACAGAGATATGATTTTTTTTCAAAAATATGATTAATCAGGGAAATACGGTTCATACAAATTGAAACTAAATTTTAACACCATTAACAGCTTCGACGCCAATAATTTGAGGAATTTTACCTTTAATTGCATCCTCTAATCCAGCCCTCATAGTAATAAAAGACATAGAACAACTTTCGCAGGCACCTAACCATTTTATTTTTACAATAAAATCATCTGTGAGTTCGATAAATTCAACATCGCCGCCATCTACCCTTAGATGTGGCCTAACACTTTCCAACGCATTTTCAATAAGTGGATAAAGAAGTTCTTTTGACATGGATGACATTAGGCATTATATATTTGAATGAATATTAATTTTAAGTAGTGTAGCTTTAGCTATTTCATTGAAAACGGGTTGAATTAAATCTGCCTGTTGATTAAGGTAAGCAGGTAAACCATTGTCTCCTCCTTCCCTGATACCTTGAATCAAAGGAACCTGACCTAAAACGTTCGTATTTCCATAAGAAGCCAGTTTTTGGCCCCCACCCTGACCGAAGAGAAAATATTTTCTTTCAGGATTTTCTGCTGGAGTGAACCAGGACATATTTTCGACAACGCCTAAAATGGGCACATTTACAGAAGGTAACTGAAACATATTCAGCGCTTTAATAGCATCAACAACAGCGACCTCCTGGGGAGTGGTAACTATAATGGCACCTGTTAATTGAACAGTTTGAACTAAACTCAGTTGAACATCGCCGGTACCAGGAGGAAGATCAACGATTAAAAAATCTAATTCAGGCCATAGAGTATCCAGGAAAAATTGTTTAATAATGCCTGATAATCTTGGCCCTCTCATAACAACAGCCTGTTCAGGTTCAATAATAAAACCCATAGAAATAAGAGGCATACCAAAAGCGACCAATGGCTTTATTTTAGGCTGGCCGTTCACCGTATCAACCTCTGGTCTTTTTCCTGTTAAACCCAACATAGTAGGAATGGATGGGCCATAAAGATCAGCATCTAAAATGCCCGTTTTAAACCCAGCGGCTTTAAGGGCGAGCGCAAGATTAACTGAGACGGTTGACTTTCCGACCCCACCTTTTCCAGAACCAACAGCAATAATATGTTTTACCTGAGGTAATAAATTATTGTCAGGAGCCGGTATTGAAATTTTGTCATTTACCAGGTGCACATGAACGTTCAGCGCTGGAAAAATGGTATTAATTTCCTGGACACATTTGAAGTGAAGTTCCGATTTTTCAGAGCTATTTAAGCCAAAAACATGTAGATTAAAGAAAAGATTATTTTCTTCAAATCTTAGTTGATTGACTATATCGGACGACACAATATCCTTACCTGTTTTAGGATGAAGGACATTTTTAAGTATTTTAGTAATTTCCTGGATATCCATCATGGATTTTTAACTTTATCAAAGGTAGTAATTTATAAAACAACATGACATAAAAATCGGTTTTAAGACTTACCTTTGCGACGCTATGAGAATACATAAGGATATAAATAATTTACCCGTTTTCAAACAAGCGGTAATAACGATTGGATCATTTGACGGTGTCCATTTAGGACATAAAAAATTGATTAATAAGGTTAACCGTCTTGCAAAAAGTACGGGTGGGGAAAGTGTTTTAATTACTTTTCACCCTCATCCCAGACAAATTGTCTTCCCTGGAGACGATTTTCAGCTACTTTCCACGATAGAGGAAAAAATAATTTTACTTGAAAAACTAGAAATAGATCATCTTGTTATTGTTCCTTTTACGGTAACCTTTGCGCAGCTCAGTGCAGATGAATATATAGAAATGTTTTTGGTTAAGTTATTTAAACCAAGATATATTGTTATCGGCTACGATCATAGGTTTGGGTTAAGCAGGCAGGGCGACATTCATTTTTTAAAATGGCACGGCGCTAAATTTGGCTATGAAGTTATCGACATAGAGAAACAAGAAATAGAGGAAATTGCCATAAGCTCGACTAAGATAAGAAAAGCTTTACTCCAAGGTGATATTAAACAGGCAAATTTACTTGCCCAAGATTACTATATTTTATCAGGTGAAGTTGTACATGGTGATAAAATGGGAAAGAAACTAGGGTTCCCGACAGCTAATATTCATATTTCTGATAAACATAAATTAATTCCATCTGACGGAATATACGCCGTTTGGGTTCATATTGATAAAGTTCAATATGAGGGAATGCTATATATTGGTCATAGACCCAGCATTCATTCAAAGCAATCATTAAGGATTGAAGTGAATATTTTTGACTTCGATAAAGATATCTATGGAAAAAAAATAAGTATTCTTTTGGTAGAATTTTTAAGGTCAGATCAACAACTAGACACTTTGGATAAACTATCCCAAATTATTGCTGAAGATAAAATTCATGCAAAAGCTGTTCTAGCACAGGAAAATAAAATAGAACCAAAGAAGATTAATCCAGAAATAGCTATAGTTATCTTAAACTATAATGGAAAAGAGTGGCTAGCCAAATTCCTTCCAAATGTTATTAAATATAAATTAGATCATGCCAGAATTATCATTGCTGATAATTTTTCTACAGATGATTCCATTACTTATTTAACTGAATATTTTAATGACGACATTGAAATAATAACGCTGCCTAAAAATACTGGTTATGCCGGAGGTTATAATGAAGCGTTAAAGATGATACAAGCTGATTATTTCCTATTGCTTAATTCTGATGTGTCTGTCACTGAAAATTGGATGACTCCCCTATTGGAAATTATGGAAGCCGACTACGACGTTGCAATTTGCCAACCTAAAATACTTTCTTTTAATGAACCAACGAAATTTGAATATGCAGGCGGTGCCGGAGGCTGGCTTGACCTGCTTGGTTATCCATTTTGTAAAGGAAGAGTGTTAGGTCAGGTTGAAAATGACTTAGGGCAGTATGATTATCTGTCGGAAATATTTTGGGCAAGTGGTGCTGCTTTTATGATTCGAGCCCCATTGTTCAAAGCAATAGGTGGTTTTGATGCAAACTATTTTGCGCACATGGAAGAAATTGATCTATGTTGGAGAGTCAAAAGGGCAGGTTTCAAGGTCATGGTCGTTCCTGATGCTATCATTTATCATGTTGGAGGTGGTACGTTAGATTACGACTCCCCTAAAAAGGTTTATTTGAATTTTAGAAATTCCCTTTATACCTTAATGAAAAATGAACCAATCACTCATTTATTATGGAAAATTCCAGTCAGATTTATTTTGGACGGTTTTGCAGCCATTTTATATCTGGTCACGAAGGACATGAATTTTGTTATGTCTATATTGAAAGCCCATCTTTCTTTTTATAAAAATTTCAGACGAGTTTTACAAAAACGGAGCGAAGGAAATTCTTTGGTAAGGGCTTTAAGGACAAAAGAAAGAAATACACTCGTTGGAAGATATTCAAAATTGATTGTTTTGGATTATTACTTATTTAATAAAAAAACCTTTAAGGAAATAATTCAAAATGAAAACGAACATTGATATTTTGTATAGCGACGAAGAAATCGTGGTAATAAACAAACCCTCTGGTATGTTGAGTATTCCCGATAGATTTGAAGCGTCCAAAGAAAATTTATCTGTTTTATTGAAAAGCCATTTCAATGGTGATATTTTCGTAGTTCACAGAATTGACAGAGAAACCAGTGGCATATTATGCTTTGCGCGAACGGCAGATTCTCACAAACATTTAAATAATCAGTTTTTAATTCACAAGGTGGATAAAACTTATTATGCATTTATTGATGGTCATCTTGACGATGATGAGGGAACGATTGATGCAAGAATTGCACCTCATCCGTATCAAGAAGGAAAAATGATAGCAGGAAAGGTTGGAAAAGAGGCCTTAACGCATTATAAAGTACTTGAAAAATTTAAATTAGGCTCATTTGTAGAAATCAAGATTGAAACGGGTAGAACTCATCAAATCAGAACACACTTTAAATATATCAATCACCCATTATTGGTAGATTCAATTTACGGAAAAAGAGAAGCTGTTTTCGGGAAAGATATTAAAGGACATAAATACCATGCCATCATAAAAGCAGAAGAGGAAGACAGGCCTTTACTTCATCGTTTGTCACTTCATGCAGGTAAATTAGGACTAATGCATCCTACAAAAGACATTAAAATGGAATGGGAAGCTCCCCTCCCAAAGGATATGAAAGCTACTTTAAACCAATTAAAAAAATGGAATAAGATATAATTTATTCCATTTTTTTAATTGATGTATAATTAATGAATGATTGCTGAAGTGGCACCGCGGGGTATTCGAATTTCTTCAACAAGATCTTGAATGTGTTGTGGAGGAGGTGGCGTAAACTTGCTGATGATAAATGAAACTACAAAGTTTAATATCATACCAAGTGTTCCAATGCCCTCAGGAGATATACCAAACCACCAATGATCTTTATTATTAAGTTCAGGGTTCATAAATTTAAAATAAATAAGGTAACCCAGTGTAAAAATAAGACCTATAATCATACCGGCGATAGCGCCCTCCTTATTCATTCTTTTTGAAAATATACCCATAATAATAATTGGAAAAAAAGATGCGGCTGCCAGACCAAAGGCGAAGGCTACCACTTCTGCCACGAATCCGGGCGGATTTACCCCAAAATAGCCAGCTACTACCACAGCAAAAACAGCGGAGATTCTGGCATATAGAAGTTCACTTTTTTCTGAAATATTTGGAGCCATGGCATTTTTCAATAAGTCTCTGCTAATAGCCGTTGAAATAACTAATAGTAATCCAGCCGCGGTAGAAAGCGCAGCGGCTAACCCACCGGCAGCTACCAAAGCAACTACCCAATTGGGTAAACCGGCAATTTCAGGATTTGCCAAAACCATAATATCCTTATCTATGGTTAATTCATTTTTTACTTTATCATTTTGGTATAGAATCATACCATCTTTATTTTTATCTTCAATGGTAATAAGTCCTGTTTTCTGCCAATTTTGTACCCAGGCAGGAAGAGATTCTATTTTTTGACCATTTATATTGGTTATCATATTGTAGATACCAAACACTCCAACAGCAGGTGCCGTGGTATATAATATAGCAATAAAAAACAAAGCATAACCTGCTGATTTTCTCGCATCCTTCACCTTTGGCACGGTAAAAAATCTCACAATTACGTGAGGTAAACCTGCGGTACCCACCATTAATGCAGCTGTTATAAAAAACATATCCAACATTTCCTTACTTCCTGAAGTATAAGCTAGAAAACCCAATTCAGTAAGCAATCCATCTACTTTGTCTAAAAGATAGGTACCATCATTTAACGTACCGCCAAATCCTAATTGCGGAATTGGATTTCCAGTAAGTTGTAAACTTATAAAAATAGCGGGAACCATATAGGCAAATATCAAGACACAATACTGAGCAACCTGGGTGTAGGTAATTCCTTTCATACCTCCTAAAACGGCGTAGAAAACAACAATAATCATTCCGATGACTACCCCTGTATTGATATCAACCTCAAGAAAGCGTGAAAATACAATCCCCACGCCCCTCATCTGACCAGCCACATAAGTAAAGGAAATAAAAATGGCAGCGACAACGGCTACTAATCTGGCAGTTTGGGAGTAGTATCTGTCACCAACAAAATCAGGCACGGTATATTTTCCAAATTTCCTTAAATAAGGGGCAAGTAATAGCGCTAATAAAACATATCCACCAGTCCAACCCATTAAATATACGCTGCCATCATAGCCCATAAAAGAAATGAGACCAGCCATAGAAATAAAGGAAGCTGCTGACATCCAGTCTGCTGCCGTGGCAATACCATTAACCAAGGGAGAAACACCGCCTCCTGCAATATAAAACTCCTTGGTACTCGATGCTCTCGTTTTAATAGCGATAACGATGTAAAGAAGAAAAGTTAATCCTACTATAATATAGGTCCAGGTTAGAATATTCATTACAAAATTTTAAATTCATGAAATAGGTTAAAAGAATCAACAGATTTATTCATCCACATCAAATTCCTTATCAAGTTTATTCATTCTCCATACGTAGTAAAAAATAATAAGAAGAAAGACATAAATTGAACCTTGTTGAGCGAACCAAAAACCTATTTTAAAGCCACCCATTCTGAACTGATTTAATTCCTTGACAAAGACAATACCAAATAAAAAGGAAGAAATAAACCAAATAATTAACAAACCGGCTAAAATTTTAATATTAGCACGCCAATAAGCAGATCTACTATGATCTTCTTGTTTTAGGTTATTCATAAAAAATCTTTTAATTTACAGTCTTTACGACCTTAAAGCTTCAACCTCAGAAATAGATTTAGGTATTGGATTACCCAAAATTTCATGTCCTTCCGGAACTACAAGCACGTTATCTTCAATTCTTACGCCGGTAAAATCTCGATATGCAGGTAACTTTTCAAAACAAATAAAATCGGTACAGATTTTATCATTACTCCATTTATCTATTAATTGGGGAATAAAATAAATTCCTGGCTCCACGGTTAGGACAAAACCCTCTTCTAATTTTTTTCCTAACCTCAGGGATTTCAAACCAAACTGGGTACTTCTTGACAATGAGGCATCATAACCTACAAAAGCCTCGCCTAAGTCTTCCATATCATGAACATCCAGACCGATCATGTGACCGAGACCATGAGGAAAGAACAAAGCATGAGCGCCAGCAGCTACCGCGTCCTGTGGATTTCCTTTCATCAGACCTAACTGAATAAGGCCTTCGGTAATATTTAAAGCCGCTTGCAAATGAATTTCTTTATAGCTAATCCCAGGTTTTATCTGATTAATAGCTTTTATTTCTGTATCGAGGACAATTTCATAAACGTCCTTTTGCATGGAAGAGAAAGATTTTGACACGGGAAATGTTCTGGTTATATCCCCGGCATAATGACCAGCTGATTCAGAACCGAAGTCACCTAAAACTAATCCACCCTCCTTTAATTTGCCACTATAACTATGATTATGAAGGGTTTGACCTTGCGTTGTTAAAATGACAGGATAAGAAATTCTTCCGCCATTACCTACAGATATGCCTTCCACTAAACCTGTTAATTCATATTCAAACATGCCTGGTTTAGCTGCAATCATAGCTGCCACATGCATTCTACCTGAAATATTAACCGCGTCAATCATTTCTTGAATTTCATAAGTATCTTTAATAGACCTTTGTGCAACCACTTGCCTAATTAATTCTTCTGAAATAAGATGTTGATATGATTTATTTGTTTTTTTAATGTAGTCATTAATAAGGAGCATGTTTTCAGCTCTATATGGAGGTAGAATATGAACATTTCTACTTTCATTCAAAGCGTCTGATAAATAGTCAACTAAAGCAGAGGTTGGCTTCAGGGAGACAATACCAGATTTTTCAGCTAAAGATTCCAAGGTTGGCAAGGCACCAAGCCAAACAATCATATCAAGAGTAAAATTATCTCCAAATAAGATAGTTTCCCCTGAATTAGTGTCCAGGATAACCGACAAATCGGGCCTATCTATACCAATATAATATAAGAAATTACTATCCTGCCTAAAGTGATAAGTATTATCAGGATAATTCATAGGACTTTCCCTATTTCCAGGTAAGAAAATAAGTCCTTCTTTTACATTATTCAAAAGAATTTTTCTTCTTTGAATATAAATATCTGTTGGTATAATAGCGCTCATTAGGAAAAATATTTAACACAAATTAACTAATTTTTGGGTTTAAACATATATACCATTCCACATTCTACGTAATTATATAAATTATCCTCCTGACCTTTGCTCAGAAGGGTAAAAATTTGCCAGTTTTTTAACCTATAGTTAATTTTTAAAGAAGAAGCCACATTATCGTCTCCGTCACCAATATATCCCCAATAACCTCTAAAATGGGGAGAAAAAGACCAATTACCCACACTATATCTTGCACCGATGCCAAATAAAAAAGCATCATTTTGCAAATAATCATCTCTATTGGTCTGCCAGACATAGAAACCAAGCATACCAAAAAGTCTAAAATGAGAAGACAGCGTCTTACCCGATGTTACATCAAAAGAATAACCTGGTGCGTCGGTACCTCTGGCGGCATTTACGTGGGTAGAAGTGGCAAAACGAAAAGAAACTCTAAAAGCAGCATCCAGCCAATGCGTACTTTCTCTACTTAGCTGTAATACAGAATTAAAAATTATGTCAGACATTGCATGTCTTTCGTAATAGGCAGGAAAGTGAACCTTTCTTAAAGTTTTCCAGTCATGACTTGTTTTATATACTTCCCTTGGTATCCATGAAATATCGAAGCTCATTTTTTTATTTTCCGTTGGATAAGTCAGGAAAAAAGACTGTGCATAAGTAAAATCACCTGGTGATTGTAGAAAACGAGAAGAAGAGCCCAGCGTAAACAGACTGTCTGTCCGGCCTTCATTTAAGGTAGGAATAGGTAAAGCATTAGGACCTAAATACTTAGGTGAATAGGTGATGTAATTTCTCCAATGGGTAGAGCCATCCCAATTCACATTATTTGCCCACCATTGATAATCCTGGCTAACCAGAAAAGAGGGCAATAAAAGGAAGATTACAATAAAATAGTTCAGTAAAGATTTAAACCTTCTTAAGAACATAAACTAAAGAACTAGCTTTTGATGCGTCCATCCAACTCATGACAGAGGAATAAAGACCGGAAAATACACCGCCAATGAAACTTCCTTTACCTTGATTTTTGTACTTTTCGCTTAGAAGACTGACATAAAAAGGATCCAGAGGCAAACTTTTTTTAGTTATAAGGCTAAAACCAGAAGCCAACAGCCATTTTTCCATAAATTGAGGAGAAAAATGCCATAAGTGCCTTGGAACATCGTACGCAGCCCAATAATCTTCATAGAATGCAGCATCTGTGCTTTTAAAATTGGGGACAGCAATCATTAATAAGCCATCATCCAAAAGAGAAAGGTTAATTTTATGTAAGAAATCTTTGGGTTGATGAATATGCTCCAAAACATGCCATAGTGTAATAACACCATATTTTTCAGAAGATGCATCAGATAAAAAATCGTCGGGAGTCATCACCTCCAAACCGAACTGACTAATAGCGAAATTTCGAGCGCCTTCATCTACTTCTACCCCTTTAACCTGGAAACCCTCTTGTTTTAAGGCATGCATGAAGTGACCCGTACCACAACCGATATCCAACAATTTTTTATGCGACGAAAAGGATTTAATCCAATTAATTTTTTGTTGGATCATGAAATCTCTTGCTGCATGATAGAGCGTATTGACAATTCCCTTTTTTGTATTTGAATGAGAGATATAATCCTCACTTTGGTAATATTTCCCGATGGATGAAGCATCAGGAATAGGATTTGTAAATCTCAATCCACAATCTTCGCAATCGAAAAGACTAAAAGTTTCTTTTGAAACGGAATGATCTTTGAGGAAAAAAGCAATTTTTGTTTTTTCACTTTCACAAAATGGGCAATACAAGGTTTGTTGATTCGCAATGGACATTAAAATATATATTTAATCAATTCTAATTTTTCTTAATTCAGAAATTACCAGTGGCCTCAGTTTCCTGGCAGCTTCCAGCAGCAGAACGGCATCGGTGGGAAAAACGGCAGGTCTATTTCCCAGTCTCTTTTTTGTATCCTCTGTTAGTGCCCTTTCATCTCCTTTGAAGGAGGCTGCTCTATTTTCAAAAATAGCAACCGTGTTAATATCCCTGCTTTCTCTGACCCCTTTTGTATGTAAGTCCATCACTTCAAGGCGGCCTGATAAACCAGCAGATTTAGATTGAAAAACTTCTAAAATCTGAGCTTCAATGACCTTAGTCTTTGGTAATTTTATATCATTTCCGGCAGTATCCTTTTTAACATTCCCCTTTTCATCCAATGAATATTGAAATCCATCTGGAATTTCTTTTTTCTCACTAAATGATTTTTCGCTTACTGATCCAGGACTAACCTGCACATTGGAAAGAATTAAGGTAATCCCCAGGTCATATTCTCTATTTCTTTCAGGATAGGCATCAAATTTCTGCCATTCCCTATCGAGGTCTCTAAAACCGAGTCTCAAAATTTCATCTTCCAAGCCAGCTGGAAAAACGGCTTGAGAATAATTTTGCACATTAACCAATATTTTTGTGGTACCTAATTCTCTTGCTTCTCTTTCTAATTGAGGAACATCTAAGAACCGTGCAGCATAATTTT
>Ga0208787_1000103_pt1 | contig 39851 bp, 27 predicted proteins | sample Wag4_2014_7_11_FD_187362 | JGI IMG/M metagenome (GOLD analysis project Ga0208787, IMG submission 187362) | Fresh water microbial communities from Ohio, USA - Utica-2 Time Series HT 2014_7_11 (SPAdes) (version 2) | ecosystem: Environmental > Aquatic > Freshwater > Water tank | place: USA: Ohio...
GCCAATTCCCCAATCGGGTGGTTCGCAAAGACCACCTTTCGTAAATGCGGCATCCATAGAGAACAGAGGTATGGAGGTTGCATTGGCTTACAGGAAAGGATCCAAAAAATTCAGCTATAACTTCACACCAAATTTTTCCATCGTCAAAAATAATGTATTATCTATTGCCGGGAGCGAACCTATTCTCGGAGGATTCGGCCTTTCCGATGGTCCATTGACAAAAACAGAGCAGGGGAGGCCAATAGGTTCATTTTTCTTGTGGGATATGGAGGGAATCTTTCAGACCCAGAAAGAAATTGCAGCCAGTCCATTTCAGTCAAAAGATACCAGACCGGGTGATATCAAATTCAGAGATATCAACAACGATAAGGTTATTGACGATAAAGATCGTTTTCATGCTGGGAATCCATTTCCTGATTTTACTTACGGCATGCAATTAGGTTTCAACTGGAAAGAACTGGATTTTTCCCTTTTGATTCAAGGTGTTCAGGGTAATGACATTTATTTTCTTTTTGGAAATTTTGCTTATGAAACGCAATCGAGAGGTTTTAATTCTTATGCCGATATCCTAAACCGCTGGACTCCTGAGAATACAAATACCCTAATTCCTAAAGTAAGTATTGATGACAGAAACGGCAATAGAAGACCATCCACACGATTTCTTTATGATGGTTCCTATATGAGAATTAGGAATATTTCATTGGGATATGATTTTAAAAAATTACTCCGCCTGGATCAGGTCATGGCATTCAGGGTTTATTTAACGGTACAAAACGCGCTCACTTTTACAAAATATCCTGGCCTGGATCCTGAAATCCAGGCGAATGCCAATGATACCCGAGGTCTTGGCTTATCCTCTGATTTAGCTATTGGCATCGACTGGGGCACAGTGCCTTCTCCCCGCACTTTTGTCGCAGGGATCAAGGTGGACTTTTAGATATTATTGATTGACAATTTATTAAGATAGTTTTTATGAAAAGTGCAATGAGGTTAACGATTATTTTAGTTTTTTTTCAACTGTTGTCATGCGAGGGTATTTTGGATAAAGAGCCCATAGCCATACTGGATGCAGGATCATTTTTTCAAACTGAAAATGACGCAGTTCAGTCCATAAATGCTGCTTATAATCCTTTGCTTTTCAATAACGCGAATAACAATTTTTTATGGGCTTTTGCTGAGGTAACAGGTGATGCTGCTATTCCTGGAGGGGATGGTTCGAGGCCAGGTATTGTGGAAATGGAGACTTTTTCTTATACCCCACGAACCGAAGAGCTTAATAGCTATTGGAAATTACAGTTTAAAGGCATAACCCAATGCAATCTGGTACTTGACAATATTGTAAAAGTTAATATCCCTGAATTAACAAAAAATCAGATTATTGGGGAGGCTCTTTTTTTGAGATCCTATTATTACTTTTTACTCACCCAGGTTTTCGGAGATGTTCCCTTATATCTTAAAGTGACGCCTCCAGATCAATTGAAAATAAAGAAAAGTTCTAAGGAGGATATATATAAGCAAATATTAAGCGATTGTGACAAAGCGGCTAATCTGCTTCCTATTACCCATAACGGTTCAAATACAGGCAGGGCTACAAAAGGAGCTGCATTTGCAGTAGCTGCAAAGGTCAGTTTATATACAAAAGATTATACCAATGTGCTTGAATACACCTCAAAAATAAAAGCCCTAAATACCTACAAATTAGTAAAAGATTATAGGGAAAATTTCATGAAATTAACCCAAAATAATACAGAATCTGTCTGGGAAATACAGCATACCAATCTGGAATTGGGAGTGGGTAATTTTATTAATCAATGGTGGGCTTCCATAAAATTCTTAGGATATGGTTTTGCCGAAGTTACTCCGCTCTATGTCAGTGTTTTCGAGCCTAATGATCCGAGGCTTAAATTTACGGTGGCAATGAATAATGATCCATACTTTGGGTTGATCTATAAAAATTCATTTTCATCTACTACTTATAGTCCCAGAAAGTTTTTGCAGTCAAACGCAGAATTGACCCAAAAAGCAGATGGTGATATTAATTATCCTGCCATAAGATTTGCGGAAGTGCTGCTTTGGGAAGCAGAGGCATTGATTGAATTAGGTAGAATGCAGGAAGCACTGGCTCCACTTGAGACGGTTAGAGCAAGAGCAAGAGCGCAAACAGCAGTACCGGGTACCTTGCCTGTCATTACATCAACAAATCAAGCTACATTAAGACAAGCAGTAAGACGAGAGCGACAAACTGAACTTGGCTTTGAACTACATCGGTTTTTTGATCTCGTGAGATGGGGCATAGCTGCAGAATCCTTACCAGGTTTTCAAAAAGGTAAACATGAGGTGTTTCCCATCCCTCAAACGGAAATAGATCTAAATCCCTCATTGTTACAAAACCCTAATTACTAATGAAGAAATTCCTTGAATATAAACTGCTGTTTTTATTATTAATTATCACCACTTTTTTAGCTGGGCAGCAAGGACAGATTAGTATTTCACGTATTGAGTCCATGCCTAATCAACCTGAACCTTATCTTATGAGGGACTGGAAACAGGTGGCCATCAAATACGATTCTTTCATATACGACAGTAATAAAAGCGGAACATTTCTTCCTTTAGTTTCTTACACCGCCAATGGTATTAATTATCCTTCTCAAAAGCAAATAAAATTACATACTTATGTGGGAACCTTCTCAAAACAAAATGCAGAAGGGATCAATATTTTGCCTTCATTGGTAGGAGCTGCTCTGGTAGGCCAGAATATCAGGAATATATATGGATTGGACAGACTGCTGATGTCGCAGGATTTTTTCAATAAAGCCAACGGAGAAAATATTTATCTGAATAATGCATCTGCAGGAAGTGGGGGTGACTGGTGGTATGATGTAATGCCCAATGTCTATTTTTATCAGTTATATGACAAATTTCCTGATTTCAATAGTGAAGCTACCTTTCAATTTAAGTCTGTAGCAGATAAATTTCTAGGAGCTACCCAAAAAATGGGTGGAAAGTCAACTCCCTGGTCACCTGCATCCATGAATTTCAGAGCATGGAATTTCAAAACAATGGAAAGCAATGTCAACGGAGTGAAGGAACCTGAATCGGCGGGTACATTTAGTTGGTTGCTCTATCACGCATTCAAAAAAACAAAAAATAGAGAATACCTGAAAGGGGCAGAGTGGTCCATGGAATATCTGAATAGTTTAACTTCTAACCCTTCCTATGAACTTCAGCTTCCTTATGGCGCGTATGTTGCCGCTAAAATGAATGCTGAAATTGGCACCAAATACGATGTTGAAAAAATGGTCAACTGGTGTTTTAACAGAGGTGCATTGCGCGGTTGGGGAACCATAGTAGGTAAATGGGGAAATTATGATGCGTCAGGTCTGGTAGGTGAGGCAAATGATGGTGGAAACGATTATGCTTTTTTGATGAATGGGGTTCAGCAGGCAGCAGCGTTGGTTCCTATGTTAAGATATGACAAAAGATTTGCTAAGGCCATTGGCAAATGGATGCTCAATCTGAGCAATGCTTCCAGATTGTTTTATCCTGGTTTTATGCCATCCAATCAGCAAGATGGATTTGGCTGGTCTCAATTCAATGATCCAAATGGCCTGATAGCTCATGAGTCAATGAAACAAAAAGTTCAGAATATTTCCCCTTATGCCACCGGAGATGCTTTAGGAGGTGGTTGGGCTGCTACCAATCTGGCCATTTATGGAAGTTCTTCCGTAGGCTATTTAGGATCCATTATCAGCACGACAAACGTAGATAAAATCCTTCAGTTAAATCTAAATGCGACCGATTTTTATGCCGATGCTTCATTCCCAACCTATTGTTATTATAATCCTTTCGATTCTCCTAAAGCTGTGTTGTTAGAAGTTGGAAATGGTCAGCATGATTTATACGAAACCCTGACAGAAAAATTTATTGCTGAAAATAAAACGGGTATGGTCAGCATCATCATTCCTCCGAAAGAAGCGGTAATAGTGGTTGTCACTCCTTCTGGAGGAATGGTAACGTATAACAAAAATAAGATGCTTATTGACAATAGAATCGTTGATTACCGTCAAAGCAAAGTAACATTTAAATCTTCACCAAGAATTAAAGCGCTTGAGTCTCAATTCCAACAGATAGAAAAGGGAAAAAGCTGTGCTGTTTTTTGTACTGCTGAAGATGCTGATTCTCCTGTTTTGACCTACAAATGGTCAACGGAGCAGGGAAGTATTACAGGTACTAATAATGAAGTATTATGGAAATCACCTCAGACCATTGGAAAAACGGAGATAAAAGTAGTGGTAAGGGATGAAGATGGAAATGAGGACAGTTTAAGTATTGTTTTAGATGTGGTGAATGAGATTAATAAGGCACCAGTCATTGAAAATTTATTTGCAGCCAAATTATATACTGGAAAAAATGAAACACTTGCTATCGATTGCTTTGCAAAGGATGAAAATGGTGACTCATTAACCTATAACTGGAGTGCCGTTAGCGGTAAAATAACGGCATCAGGAAAATCAATACAATGGACTGCGCCAGATAAAGAAGGCATTTATACTATTAATGTTACGATGGAAGATGGGAAAGGGGGGCTTGCTAAAGGGGTAATCAATATTTTGGTAAAGGATTTTAAAGGGTCAGGGCAATTAATTGCCTGGTATCCTTTTGCTGGAAATGCCAATGATAAAAGTGGAAATGAATTAAATGGCATTCCCAAAGGGGCTATTCTGACAGCTGACTTTAAGGGCAAACCTCTTGAATCTTATTATTTTAACGGTGGTGCACAGCATATTGAGGTTCCCTTTAAGCCAAAATTAAATGTTGAAAATAGCATCACTATTAGCTTGTGGTGTAAACCTAATCTCTCGGCTGATAAGGAGATATTTTTACTTTCTCACGGAAGTTGGCAAAACAGATGGAAACTTTCTGTAACGCCATCAAAAAATATTCGCTGGACCATAAATACAACCTCCAAAATAGTGGATCTGGATAGTGATTTTGTTTTGGCATCAGATAGTATTTATCACATCGTTGCATCTTTTGATGGCGAGACCATGCTGCTTTTTGTCAATGGTAAATTGAACACATTTAAACCACAGACAGGAAGTATAAGAACTTCTGCTTTACCATTATTGATAGGACAGATGTTACCTACTGATGCCGCTTACAATTATAAAGGCATAATGGATGAGATCAAAATATTCGACTATGCCCTGCACCCCAATGAAGTCACTAAGTTGTATGTTCCTGAAATAGTGTCTAAAATTAAAAACATTAGTGCTGATGGAAATCTCCAGATTTATCCAAATCCAGTAGATCAAACCCTTTTTATTCGTATGGCTGAAAATAATTTAAAGATATCAGATATCTCCATTTTTGACATTAAAGGTCAAAAGTTAATAAGTAAACGTGTAAATGGGATATCTGACATGGAAATAAACGTTGTGGCTTTACCTGCTGGAAATTATTTCCTTCAAGCTTTAAGCGATATCGGAGAAATCATTCAAAGTATTCAATTTATCAAACCATAATTCATTCACCAATTAATTGCAAAAATATGAAGCGTTTTTTACCTTTATTTTTACTGCTTTTTGCCATAATAACAGGGGGGCATTCGCAAACTCCTGTGGCATCATATACTTTTTCGGGTAATACCAGAGATGGTTCCGGTTTTAAGAATGAAGCTTCTGCGAATGGAGCTATTTTATCACCAGACAGATTTGGTTGGGCAAATAGTGCCATTTCTTTTGACGGGAAGCAAGGTGCTGTCACAGCTAAAAATGCTAACCAACTTCAATCTGCTTCCACTACCATCAGTTTTTGGGTTAAAGTGAGAACATTGCCTGCTCAGGGTGAAGTATATCTCTTGTCTCATGGTGGCTGGCAGGAAAGATGGAAAATTTCCTTGCCTTCTCATGGAAAACCTGTATTCACGGTGCGTACTACAACTTGTTGTAATGACATGGATTCTGGTGACGGAAATCAGCTCAAGGTCAATGAATGGAAACATGTTGTTGTGACACATGACGGTGTTACAGATAAAATGTATATGAACGGTGTGAAGGTGAATGAAAAAGCTTATGCTGGTGCTTTAGGTAAAACATCCAGTCCGTTGGGTATTGGATATGATCCTATCGATCAGGGAAATTACTTTGACGGTCAACTTGATGAAGTAATGATTTATGACGAAGCATTGACTGCGACGCAGATTACAGCGCTTTACACAGCTCAGTCAACGCCTCCGGTAATTACTGCAAATAGTAAGGTGGCTTCCTATCGCTTTGACGAATTTGGTAAAGATGGAACAGCTTTTAACAATACTGCGGTGGTTTCTGGGGCTGCCTACAAAACAGATCGCTTTGGATATGGCAACAGTTCATTATCCTTTGATGGGAAAAATGCCAAAGTTACTGCATCAAATTCTGCGCAATTAAATTCTGATTTTACAACCATTAGCTTTTGGGTGAATGTGGGTAGCTTACCAGCTCAGGGAGAAGTTTATCTTTTATCAAATGGTGGCTGGCAGGAAAGATGGAAAATTTCTCTTCCATCTCATGGCAGACCTGTTTTTACAACCCATGCTACATCTTGTTGTAATGATATGGATTCAGGAACTGGGAATGAATTAAAACCTGGAGAATGGAAACATGTGGTGATGATTCATGACGGCACGGTGGACAGAATGTATATGAACGGTAAAAAGGTTAATCAAAAAGCTTATGCCGGCGCATTGAAATCAACCATTCAACCCTTGGGAATTGGTTATGATCCAATAGATAAAGGAAGTTATTTTGAAGGACAGCTTGATGATATAGAAATTTACAATTATGCTTTAACGGACCAGGAAGTAACGGCTATGTACACCAATCAAGCTAAATTTCCTGGCATTGAAAATGCCTTAGTTGCCAATTACCGACTGAATGGCAACGGCACAGATTCAACACAATTTAAGAATAATGCCATTTTTGATAGTAAAGCTATTTCGGCAACTAACCGTCACGGATGGGCTAATAATGCCATTAATGGTGCAGCCAAAGCTGAAAACTCGGCTGCGTTACAGTCAGACTTTACAACCATTAGTTTCTGGGTAAACCCGAAAACGCTTCCTGCCACTGGCGAAGCTTATTTATTGTCTAATGGTGGCTGGCAAGAAAGGTGGAAAATCTCCCTGCCTTCCCATGGTAAACCTGTATTTACTACCAACGCTACTGCCTGCTGTAGCGATATGGACTCTGGCAATGGTAATGAGTTAAAACCAGGTCAATGGACTCATGTGGCAATGGTACATGACGGTGCTCAGGATCAGATTTTTATCAATGGCTCCCTGGCTAATCAAAAAGCAACCACAGGTGCATTAAAGAAAACTAAATTTCCTTTGGGCATCGGATATGATCCTATTGACAATGGTAGTTTCTTTAATGGTAGTATGGATGATGTGATGATTTTTAATAAAGCCTTAACAGGAGCTGAAATAAAAGCATTATACGATGTTCAGAAAACGGTAGTTGTCGATTCTACAACTTCATTGGTTGCAAATTATACCTTTGATGCAAATGACAATGACCTTACAAACTATCAAAACCATTCTTATGGTAATGCCCAAAGGACAAAAGATCGTTTTGGTAAAGTTAATAAAGCAAGAAATTTTGATGGTAAAACCTTATTTCAAGAAGCGGCAAACTCAGTACAACTTGCCTCAGATTTTACTTCTGTTAGTTTTTGGGCAAAGGTTAATTCGCTGCCTGCTTCTGGAGAGGTATATATTCTCTCCCATGGCGGCTGGCAGGAAAGATGGAAAGTATCGCTGCCTTCTCATGGGAAACCAGTATTTACCACCAATGCAACCTCCTGCTGTAATGATGTCGATGCTGGGAATGGCAATGAATTGAAAGTCGGTGAATGGAAACATGTTGTTATGACACATGATGGGGTCGCAGATAAGATTTATATGAATGGAGTCAAAGTCAATGAAAAAGCCTTTGCAGGTGCCTTAAAGAAAACCAAGTATAATTTAGGCATTGGGTATGATCCCATTGACAAAGGAAATTATTTTGATGGCGATTTGGATGAAATCCAAATTTATAATAAAGCCTTAACAGCTCAGGAAATAGCAGATTTATACAAATTGCAATCTACTGCACCAACGGCGACAGATACCATTCGACCCACTGCTCCTTTAGATTTATCGGCTACGGTTAGTTTTACAACCATTAACTTGGCATGGGCGTTAAGTACTGATAATGTTTCAGTTACAGGTTATAATGTTTATTTGGACGGTAAATTAACCAAAACAGTAACAGGATTAGGTACGGCGTTAACTGACTTAAAAGCTTTGACTGGTTATGTTTTAGGCGTATCTGCCATAGATGCTGCTGGCAACGAATCTCTCATCTCAACAGTAAAAGCGACTACAGGGCAAGACCCTTCACCAGATACAACACCACCGACAAAACCAGGTAACCTGAAAGGTAATGTTGGGTCAAATTCTGTGCTTTTGTCATGGGATCCATCTGTTGATGACAGAAAATTGGCAGGCTACGTTGTATTGGTTGATGGTTTGTTTTCAGATTCTCTTTCAGATATTACTACTTCTAAATTTGTTAGTGACCTAAAATCTGAAACTGCTTATACTTTTGAAGTCTATGCATTTGACCTTTCGGGAAATAAATCTGCCATTGCAGAGATTACCCTTAAAACGACAAAGCCATTAGATACTGGTGAAGCTGGTCTGGTTGCCCATTATCCTTTTGATGGAAATGCAAATGACGCTACACCATATAATAATCACGGTGTCATTGGGGGTAATCCTGTTTTTGAACTCGCTACACACCGTCTTGGCGCAGGTAAACAGAATATTAAATTCGACGGTGATAAGGATTCTGTCCTGGTCAAAAATGCAGTTCAGCTTATTTCTGACTTTACTACCGTAAGTTTCTGGATTAGAGTCGATAATATCAATGTAAAAGATCCGGAAGCTTATGTGATAAACCTAGGTCTTTGGAGTGAGCGCTGGAAAATATCATTGCCTCAGCATTTGAAAATTGTATGGACTACTAATGGTAAAAATGCCCAGTTCCCTTCTTTTATTTCTGATATGGATAGTGGAGATGGAAATGAATTGGTCAAAGGTACTTGGTGGCATGTAAGTATGGTTCATGATGGAGCAAAAAATATCATCTATGTAAACGGTCAACAAGTGGCATCCAAACCCGTTCCAACTAAACTTAACAGCACGAACCGAGCACTTTGCTTCGGTAGCAACAATATCGATGGAGGTCAATATTTCCCAGGAGCTCTTGATAATGTGAAAATTTATAATAAAGCGCTTACAGGTGCTGAAATTTTAAAATTATTTAACGGAGGAACAACTGGATTGAATGATTTTGCCATTGCTTCTTATGGGGATGTAAAATTATCACCTAATCCGGTGTCAAATATTTTGACTATTGAGCATGGTTTTCCAGTAAATTCAAATGTCAAAATTAGGATCATGGATAATGTTGGAAGACAATATGAAGGTTATAATCTTTCAAATCTTGAATTAAGTTCCATGCAACTGAATGTGAATACAGACAAATATCCTGCTGGAATGTATTATGTCAACTTTATAGTAGATGGTCGTAACATCGGTTCTGTCAAGTTCATTAAGTTGTAATTTCTTCGTTGATGTAAATTGATATTTTACATCATTTGATCATTTTAATTTTTTAGGAGAGTGAAATGGTATTTCATTCTCCTAAATTTAAAATGGGCGTTAATTCATTTTGAACAACCAAAAAAATAACATGGTTAATAATATGCCAGAAGGAAGCATGGTAAAAAGATTTGCTGAAAATCCTATTATTTTAACAAGTGATGTCAGGCCAAGTATAGAAGGGATGATTGTTGAATGTGTCCTTAATCCAGGTGTGTTTTCTTTCCAAAATAAAACATGGTTGCTTTTACGCGTGGCAGAACGACCTAAACAGGAAGAAGGTTTTGTATCTCTTCCTATACTTAATAAAGAAGATAATATTGAAATACTTACCTTTTCTGCTGCTGACCCTGATTTGGATCTTTCTGATGCTCGAATGGTAAATTATAAAGGAAAAATGTATCTGTCCACCATGTCCCATTTGAGGCTGGTTTGCAGTGATGATGGCATACATTTTCATGAACCACAAAATGTCAAAACAGAAATTTTTGGCAAAGGAGAACTTGAAACCTACGGGATAGAAGACTGCAGAGTGAGCCTCCTTGAAGGTAAATATGTTCTGACTTTTACTCAGGTTTCTGGATTCGGTGTAGGTGTAGGTTTAATAACAACGGAAGATTGGGTGAATTTTGAACGATCAGGTATGATCATTCCTCCACATAATAAAGACTGTGCAATCTTTGAAGAAAAGATTGGTGGAAAATATCATTGCCTTCACAGACCATCTGGCATTGACCTTGGAGGAAATTTTATCTGGCAAGCCTCCTCCCTCGATTTGATCCATTGGGGGCATCACAAGTGTGTGATGCAGACTCGCCCAGGCATGTGGGACTGTGCCAGAATAGGTGCTGGTGCCGCACCAATTAAAACCAAAGAAGGATGGTTAGAGATATATCATGGGGCAGATTTTAATAATAGATATTGTCTTGGTGCCGTACTATTTGATTTAAATGATCCTTCTATAGTGCTCGCCAGGTCGGTTGAACCTATCTTACAACCTGAAGCAGATTACGAACTTACCGGTTTTTTTGGGAATGTCGTTTTTACCAATGGACACATTGTGGATGGTGATACTGTTTACCTGTATTATGGCGCTTCCGATGAAGTAATCTGCGGGGCTACTTTTTCGATTTCACAAATTTTATCTACTTTGTCAAACCTAACATAATGTTAAATAAATTAATAAAAGAATTAAACTTTTTCAGTTCTCATCCTAAAGGAATGAGAATACTATTGTTAACCAACCTTATATATGGTCTCGTCGGTCCTATAATAGAGTTGTTTATCGGAGCATATATTATGCGAAACTCGTCCGATATTAGCCTGGTGGTTATTTTTCAATTGGCTGTTTACACTGGCATTCCATTGACTTTTATGATAAATGGGTTTTTACTCAATAAAATTAAAATTGCATGGCTTTATTCCTTCGGGATGTTGTTGAGCGGAATATCCATGTTTGCCATGATGCTACTTCAACAACTGGATACCATGGGTGTATTTCTAGCAGGCCTTATCATGGGTTTATCTTATGGTTTTTTCTGGGCTAACAGAGATTTCCTGGCGCTAAATACCACCAATGATGGTTCAAGGAATTATTACTATGGGATTGAGACATTTTTTTATACCATAACAGGTATTTTAGTTCCATTGGCTGCTGGAGCATTTATAGGGGCAACGGATAAGAATGGTTGGTTTGGCGGGCAGGTCAATACGGCTTATTACATCCTTACTGCTATCGTTTTTGTGATGTCCATGTTTGCTTCGATTTTGGTTCATCGCGGAGAATTTGTAAATCCTAAACGTGCCCCATTTCTATTTATTAAATTCGACAGGATTTGGAATAAGATGCTGGGATTGGCTTCACTCAAAGGTCTGGCGCAGGGATATATTGTTACGGCACCTACCATGTTGATTTTAAGCCTGGTTGGCAAGGAGGGCTCACTGGGCCTTATACAGGGCATTGCGGCCGCAGTTTCTGCCATCTTATTGTATATTTTGGGAAGGGTGACAGGTCCAAAACATCGTTTATTAATATATGGCATTGGTTGCTTGCTTTTTATGGTTGGCGCGCTTTTAAATGCCACCCTTTACTCTGCTCTTGGCGTGATCTTGTTTATGATGTGCCTGCTTTTTGCTCGCCCCCTACTGGATATTGCCTATTTTCCTATTCAATTAAAGGTGATAGATTATGTGGCAGAGAAAGAAAAAAGAAATGAATTTTCTTATATTTTTAATCATGAATTGGGTTTGTATCTCGGTAGGCTTTTTGGCTGCGGATTATTCATCGTTTTGGCAAGATATGTCAGTGAGTATGCAGCCTTGCGTTATGCCCTGTTAGTGATCGCTGTTTTGCATGCCTTAGGTTGGTTTATGGCCAAATCCATACTGAAAGAAAAGGAATTGGCCTGAGGGTATAAAATTTGACGTCTAAATGGTAAAAGAATGAAAGTATTCAATATTGGGATTATTGGATTTGGTGGATTTGGAAAGTTTCTCTTCAATGCCTGGAATCAATTGGAAAATATTCAGGTTACGGCCATCGCTGATATAAATGTAGCCGCTGTAAAAGGATTTGAGAATATACAATATTTTTCAGACTGGAAGGATATGATACTTTTGGAAGATATTGATCTTGTAGCCATTGTCACTGAACCCAACACCCATAAAGAAATGGCAAATGCCTGCATGTTAGCTGGTAAACATGTCTTAATAGAGAAACCATTAGCCATTAGTTCAGAAGATGCTGAAGAAATAATACATACCAGAGACCAGACAGGTGTTGTCGCTGCAATTGATTTTATCATGAGATTTAATCCATTAATTCAGGCCATTCAAGCTTTAACGCAGGAAGGGATATTTGGAAAACTGAGAAGGGTAGATGTGGAAAATTATGCCCAAGACGAACAATTGTTGCCCGAACATTGGTTTTGGCAACAGGATAGGTCGGGTGGAATACTTATTGAGCATGCTGTCCATTTTATAGATTTGGTTCATTTTATATATCCATCTAAATACTTGAAGGTAAATGGATTAAAGCATAATCGAAATGCATTTCAAGAAGATCAGATAATGGCAAATGTTCTCTATGAAAGTGGGTTAATTGCCACGCATTACCATTCTTTTGCCCGTCCTGGATTTTTTGAAACAACGGACATAAAACTGTCATTTGATATTGCGGATATTCAACTTCATGGCTGGATACCGCTCACGGCTGACGTCAAGGTACTTGTAAATGGAAAATCTAAGGAAAGGCTGCTTTCAAGTCCACTTTTCGAATGTATTAACACGGAATCCATTGAAAACCTGACAGATGAATCAAGACCTAAAGGTTGGGGAATTACCTCAGAGGAAAATTCAAAAGATAACGGTTTTGTTAAATCAGGGGGTGTCCGTTATGAAGCGAACGAAATAATCACCGGGAGATTCAAGATAGGACGTTCCAAACAGGAAGTGTATGTTGATTGCGTAAAATTATCTGTATTGAACGTTCTTCAAAAAGTGTCAGATCCATCCCAAATATTGATGGCCAGTCTCGAATCAGGACTGGATAGCCTTAAAATTGCTGAATTGGCAACTATTTCAGCAAGGAATAATTCTTAATCATTCAAATTTTTGATATGTCACGATACATTTTTTACTTCATACTCATTTTGCTTTTTCCTTCCTGCACTGCTTCAGTATTTATGCCCTCAGGAAATCAGGTATCTCAGCGAAATATCCCGAGAGTGGATAAAATGCCTTACCATCCGAAGCCTTACAAATTCCGGGACTGGGAAAAAACAGCCCTTGATTTTGATGCGTATATTTTCGATTTTAGTCAAAAAGGACCCTTTCTTCCCTTAATTTGGCTGGATGGTCAGAAAAGAAATTTCCCTGATACAACTTTTGGAATTTATACGGCCTTAGGAGATATTAGAATGGGTCCGGCGGTCAACAACGGTGAAAACCATGAAGCATTGGGTGCCTTGGGTGCTGTTTTAGGGGCAACCATGGTTGGGATAGATAAAAGCAAACAGGATGGGGTCAATTATGTCCGTATGCTTCGTAATTATTTCAACAAAGACAATGGTTGGAATGTCATCCAGAATTTTACCAACAAAGGGGCACATATCGGTGGTGGATATGGTAATGATTTTTGGTACGAGGTGCATAATAACGTTTTGTTTTATTGTGTTGCTGACAAATATCGGAATGAACCGGAATTTGATGATATCCTATTCCAGATTGCTGAAAAATTTTATACATCGGACTCGATAATGGGAAGTAATTACAGCTACTCCTATTTTGATTTTAAAGAAATGAAAGGATTTAAGAATCATATTCCAACCCAGGAAGATGTAGCGGGTGGTTATGCCTTTATTTTATACTCAGCATGGGTAAAATTCAAAAAGCCCAAATATCTCAAAGCTGCTCAAAACGCCATAAATGTATTATATAACCAAAAGGAAAATCGCTTTTATGAGGCCATGATGCCCGTTGCTGCGCAGATTGCTTCCCGTTTGAATGCAGAACATGGCACCGATTATGATCTTAACAGATTTCTGGACTGGACATTTGATGGTACTGCCGTGGGTCGTGAAGGATGGGGTGTATTAGCTGATCAATGGGGAGGTTATGATGTAAGCGGTTTGGCAGGAAGTACAGTTCATAACGGTGGTTATGGATTTCTTATGAATACCTTTGACTTGATTTTACCCTTGTCCTCGATGGTTCGATATGATCAGGGTTATAGTAATGCGGTTGGTAAATGGGCACTCAATGCCTCCAATGCCGCCCGATTTTGTTACCCTTATGAAATGCCAGATTCACTTCAGGCCATTCCACAATTCAAAGGAATTACCAAAAATGTCATCGCTTATGAAGGGGTCATCAAAGAATCAATCTATCCTGAATTTAAAGGTATTACCCCATTTGCCCAGGGAGACGGTCCCTTATGGTATCCAAATATGCCGCCACAAACCATGTTTTCAGTCTATGGAAGTGGACATGTGGGTTTTTTTGGAGGAATAATAAAGTCCACCAATGTGCCGGAAATTCTTCAGATAAATTGTACCAATGCCGACTTTTTTGCAAGTCAAAAAAGCTTTGATACCTATTTATATTTTAATCCTTATGATACCACTCAGACAGTGAATATTAATCTTGGCGAAGGGAAATATCATCTTTACGATTTGAATACACAAAAAGTTGTCAAGAAAAATGCCTCTAAAATTACTTCATTCCCTGTTTCGGGTCAGTCATCATCCACACTGGTTCTGGTTCCTGCTAATCTTACATTCAGAAACAAAGATGGCAAATTGTATGCGGGTGATGTGATTGTAGATTACAGGTTTACAGATAAATTGTAACAATAATACGTATAAAGCAAATGTTATTTTAGACAAAATACACAGATTTTTTTTAAATCTTATTTTTTTAAGGAATTAAGATTTTCTTTTATTTGTTGATCATTGGGGTCAAGGTCTAATCCCTTTTCAAAATATTTCAAAGCAATTGCTTTGTCGTTCATTTTTAAATAATAATCACCCCATCGGCTATATACAATAGATGAATTTGGATGTTGTTCAATGGCTAATTCTAAAATAGTTTTTACAGCTCCCTCATTCCACTGTTTTTTATTCATTAAATCGTAGGCCAGATAAGTGATTTGATACTCATTCATTTTCATGCTTGCAAATCCCTTTTTTGCTTCATCAAATTTTTCCATTTTTAAATATTCATTGGGAGAAAACTCATCATCTTTCATCTTCAACATAGGCTTTTGCTGATAAATATTTTGTAACGAAATAACTTCTCCATTGTCATTGAATTTGAATCCAGCTTTTATGTTGTAATCCGTAAATACAATGGTATCTTTCTTTATCGGAAAGCAATAGATATCATTACCTTCGTTGATATTCTCTATTAAATAGTTATTTTCCTTTCGTAAATAAAGTACCTCATTTTCCGACATACGATAACGTCCTGTAAATTTATTTAATTCAGCATCAGTCAAATCTACTGGAATTAATTCATCTGGTAAAAAATTAGTCCACCCATATACTTTTGCAACAGCTCTTCTTAATTCATTTACTAAACCATTCACATCATCACCAGAATTGAGCATAATAACAACCCCATTCCCATTTGTAAAACTTGCAATGCCATAAGCCAGAAAACCGGCATTAACACCAGTAAACTCAAAATAAGTTCCGGCAACCTCTTGATTGTCTGACCTTTGAATCAGGAAAGGTCCTATGCCAATCTGTTCTTTATAGGTGCCATCAGAAACGGTCTGTTGAGGTCTAAGCATTTGTTTAGCAGCACTTTGGCTCAAAATTTTACCTTTCCCAATGTATGATTTTTGAACATCAATAAAGAATTTTGCAAGATCAGTAGGGGTGGTGTAAAGACCCGCAGCTGCTTGTTGTGGATATACATAAGGCATTCCCTTAAACCACGATGCAGATGAATATGCCCAAGCTGTTTGTTTCTCAAACTTTGACGGAACTGGTTGTTCAAAGGTAGAATTTTTCATTTCAAGCTTATCAAAAATAAGATTTTGTGCTAAAGAATGAAATGATTGTTTAGATACGTCCATTAAAGTTAATTGCGCAATCATACTTCCACCACCTGAATAACGAAATTCTTTGTTAGGTTCGCTATTTACAATAACAGGCCTAGTTGTTGACATTTTATCCCCATTTAGAATTTCTAAAATAGTGGGCAAAGGTTGTGTTGGGGTAAACCCAAAAAAGGATGCTTGTGATGTACCAGCCGTATGACTTAACAACATTTTCATCGTTATAGGCGTCCTTTTTGTAAAATCATTTTCTGCTATTTGCCAGGAAGTCAAATAGTTATTTACTGGATTATCTAAATTAATCATTCCTTTTTCAGTCATCTTAAATGCTGTAACGGCTAATAAAAATTTACTGATCGATCCAGCAGAAAACATGGTCTTGATTGTTACCGGATTTTGAAGTGTGGTATCTGCTATGCCATAGCCTTTAGACCAATCGATTTTGTAATTTTTTATGACGGCAATACTTAACCCAGGAACCTGGTAATATTTCATTCTATCCAATATATTCCATCCCTTGAATCCTTTAACAGGAACAAATGGTATTAGATTATTTTCAACTTGTTTAATTCGTAAATTAACTTCTTCGCTTTGAGAAAAAGCTTGAATTCCCGATGATAACATGTATGAAAAGAAGCAGATGTATTTTATCACGTTGCTGTTTGTTTTGAACCCTGGTAAAGGTATTGTTTCGTATCTGATTATCTATCCAAGTACCTTATTTTGTTGAAAAAGTTATTATAGAGTAGGGGGCAATCGGCAGGTATGTAGTATGATACTCCCCAAAAACAGCTCAGCAAGTTATGATAATAAACAGGTACTATTAAAAATGACCTTTTGACAACAAGAAGATAATTTAGACAAGCGTTTAATAGCAATGTATATCTTTAATTAACGGTTCCTGGATAAGGGAAGTAAGCGCATTTTTACATAAAATTATCTAAAGAGCACTGAATCATTACTTTTCAATATCGATTTTAATGGCATCGCATATTTTTCATTAATTTATTGAATTGGCGTTTCCTTGCTGTTAAGCAGCATTTTCTTTCATGGGTTTGATATTGTTTAGTTCATTTTCTATCTGATTTCTCTCTTCTTCAAGATCATAATCATCTTGAAGACCTAACCAAAACTTAGCGCTTGTTCCGAAAAATTTGGCAAAACGAAGAGCTGTGTCAGCGGTGATTCTTCGATTACCCTTGATAATTTCGGAAATACGGGTTTGATGGAGAAAAGTTTCCTTAGCCAAACGGTAAGCAGAAATCTCCATCGGAATTAAAAATTCTTCGAGCAGGATTTCACCGGGGTGAATATTTTTTAGCCTTTCCATTTCTTTTGTGTTAATGATAATCTACGATTCTTATTTCGTAAGCATCATTATTAATCCATTTAAAGATGATGCGCCATTGATTGTTAATCCGAATACTGTAAAATTCTTTTAGGTCACCTTTTAATTTTTCCAGTCTGTTTGCGGGAGGAATGCGAAGATCATTAACATCTTGAGCGTTATGGATCATTCTTAATTTTCGACGCGCAACGTCCTGGATCTCGTTTGGCAATTTTTCCGACCGAATTCCATGCCAAATTTTTTCGGATATTTTATCGCCAAAACTTTTAAGCATTAATCCCGATTTACGTTACTAACGTCAAAGATAAGTATTTATTTCCCCCCCCAAGCAAGTTTTACGATAAGTTTAAGTAAATATGGAGTTAGAAATTTATTCTTATATAATACTCTCCAAAAACAGCTCAGCAAATTAAGATAATAGATATCTCCTTTTAAAAATGACGGTATGATGACCAGAAAAAAATGCGATAAAGCGTTTAAAAGCAATGTATAACTTTAATGAACGGTTCCTAGCTAAGGGAAGTAGGCACATTTGACTTAAAATTTAAGTATACTCAATATTTTACCCGTTTATTCAAACAACGCGTTGGCTTGTCTCCTCATGATTTCCGGGGAATCAGGTAATCCTGCCAGGAATTAAATGACTAAAGAAGCGTTAAGCTACTTCCCAACCTTCTTTTCCCCAGGTTTGAATTTACATTTTGCGTTAATGATCAAAAAGAAATATTTCCCCAATCAAATATAATTTTGCTTTTCCGCTAATTTCTACCCGGTCTCCTAAAAGTTCACAGGTTAAATATCCCTTTCTTTCTGAAAGTTGAATGGCCGTTAGTTTATTTTTATGAAGCCTTTGTGACCAAAAAGGGGTTAATGTAGTATGCGCTGAGCCGGTAACCGGATCTTCGTCAACCCCACATTGCGGGGCAAAAAACCTTGAAACAAAATCTACATTTTGTCCTTTTGCTGTCGCAATTACACCCCGTGCCTCAAGTTTGGCAATACTTGCCAGATTTGGTATTAAGTTTTGAATTTGATTTTCAGTTTCATAAACAAATAAATAATCTGATTTACCCTTAAAAATTTCTTTGGGTATCAGGTTAAATCCACTTTTCAATTCGTCAGTTATATCTGCCTGTTGAAAAATATCGACCGGAAAATTTAGGGCCAAATGCCCGTTGTTTTTTGTCACTGACAATTTTCCGCTCCTTTTGGAATAAAAATTAATTACCTTCTCAGGATAGTATTCGTGGTTGAATAAAACATAAGCCGCAGCCAATGTTGCGTGTCCACAAAGGTCAACTTCAACTTTGGGCGTGAACCATCTAATATGATATTGATCCTCTTCTTTAACGTAAAATGCGGTTTCTGCAAGATTATTCTCCAGCGCAATTTTTTGCATTAAATCGTCACTTAACCATTCATTAAGAGGGCAAACTGCCGCCGGATTTCCTGAAAAAATTTTGTCTGTAAATGCGTCGATCTGATAAATTTTGTATTTCATTTTCCCTCATTTAATTTGCCTTTGTCTAATGTTAACGCTAAGATAAGACCCAATGCTTAGAAAGTTAGCGTTACTTTTTTTAATTCTGCAATTTCATATATTAGTTAATCTTTGTTATTCTTGCTTAAGATTAATTTTTTTAAATATTTAATACATCGGATATATTGGTTTTTTGTCTTCCCGGATGATGTTTAAATAGCCTATATTGCCTTAAATTAAAACAGTCCCGTGATTATTGCCAATCCTATTTATGATGTTGTTTTTAAATATCTGCTTGAGGATGCTGATATTGCCCGAGATTTACTATCTACCATTTTGGGTGAGGAGCTGGTGCATCTGGAATTTAAACCTCAGGAAACGTCCACTGAAAGTAGCGAGGGTATCAAAATTTTAAGATTGGATTTCAAGGCTATCATCAAGAAAAAGGATGGTACCTTGTTTAAGGTGCTCATAGAGTTACAAAAATCAAAACAGGTATTTGATATGATGCGGTTTAGACGCTATCTGGGGGATAATTACCGGAAGGAAGACCAGGTGATCGAAAAGGATGGCCTTACCGTTTTTCGCCCTTTACCTATTATTACCATCTATTTTTTGGGTTTTCTCTTAAATAATGTACCCTCGGGGGTCATTAAGGTAAAACGGCAGTATGTGGATGCGGTCACGGAAGAGATATTGGGGGTTAAAGATGATTTTGTGGAGCTGCTGACCCATGATTCTTACATGATTCAGGTGGGCAGGTTACCCAAAGAATCCCGTGGTAAACTGGATCGGGTAATGCAGATATTTAGTCCGATGTACCAGAATAAAGCAGATAAGCATCTGGTAGATTTTCAAGGTGATATTTACGATCCTTTGGTTTTGAGGATGGTTGAACGCTTGAGTAGGGCCATTGCCAGTGACGAATATCGGGATAAAATGGATGTTGAAGATGAAATAGATCGAATATTTGAGAGGGAACTGGGGAAAAAGGATATTGTCATTGCTCAAAAAGATAAGTTAATAGATGAAAGCGTAAAACGATACGAGAAGTCAAAAGAACAGGTGGCCAACGCAAATAAACGCACTGAATTACAGAAAAAACGAACGGAGGCAGAGAAAAAACGAACGGAGATGGAGAAAAAGCGAACGGAGACGGAGAAAAAGCGAACGGAGGCAGAGAAAAAGCGAACGGAGGCAGAGAAAAAACGTTCAGAAGTTGAAATTCAAAAGAATATAGCCTTACAAAAGGAAATTGAATCACTTAAAAGACAGCTGAATTCAGCATAATTTATCATTTATAATTTGGGTTTTTTGTCCCAGGCTTTTGATAGGGTCTATTTTTCCTTAAAAATAATCTTAGGTCCAAACCAAAGTAGCGTGCCAATAAGCATAAAATACTTATTCTCCTCCTGACTAATTACCTCATAGAATACTCCAATAGAAGGTATAATAGTTAGCATAAGTCCTGCCATCGATACTAATTTTAGTAATATCTTCATTTTGACCATTTTTTTTGATACATATACGAGGAAATGATATAAATCAATACAGCCAGAAACCAGCCGGGCAGTCCAAGGAAAAATATTTCCAATCCAGTTGTTTTAGCTATTAAATAGCAGGCAATTAAACTTCCGAGCCAGGTGATTAACGCAGCGACATTAAAGGTAAGATTTTTAACTGCCGCCAGATTAGATTGCAATCCTATACGGGGAAAAAGCCAGTAGTCGATAAATATAATGGCTCCCATAGGCATGAGAATTAAGCCATAAAGGGCCACAAAATCGAGTAATTGCATGACTAAAGCAGGAAAACAGGCGGCTAATGTGGTTATAGAGCCTACAATTAAGGTTATTTTCCATGTTTTTGCTTTGGGCATAATAGCTTGTAAAGCGAGTCCCGCCCTATAAATGGTGGGATTAGCCGTTGTCCAACCTGCTATGATTACACATAATGCCCCGGTAATACCAGCGGCTGAATAGGCTACAGGACCTGGCGCAAATTCTAAATTTTCATTGCTTTGCTGTAAAAAAAGAGCATACAAAATACCTGAAGCTAACCAGGCAATGTAGTGCCCCACGTACATTCCTCCCGCTGAGGCAAAGCCCGCTGTCCATTTTTTAGCATACCTTAATATGGACAAATCAGCCATTCCTATGTGCATAGCCATATTACAAAACCAGGCAAAAAATAAGATGTGCCAAAAAGAGAATTTACTTTGACCAGCAAGGGGTTCTCCAGTCCATATTTTATCTTGTGCAACCTGAAAAAAATCACCCCAGTTTTTTACACCCAATTCAGGTAAAACAGCGATGGCCGCGGCTAAAAATACTAAGATCATCCAGGGTGCGGCAATGGTTGAAAACTTTTCTACCTTGTCATAGCCCAAAGTAGCCACAAAAGTGGTGACGGCGCCCACTAAAACCACGATGATTATCCAGGGTAGGCCAGAAGGCAGCCAATCGGTTAATTTGGCCATCGGTATATTAAATGGAATGCCTATTGCGGTGGCTGAAACGGCTATCATGGAACCTGCTAAAAAGCAAAACATGAGGGCATTGACCAGATTGTAAGCATTGGTAAGGTGTTTACCACATATTTTTTCAAGCAGATAATATAGCGTTACTCTTTCTCTAACGGCAATGGGCGCGCATATAAATGCCCATGAAAGTACGGCCAAAAAATTACCAAGTAATAAACCTAATATAAGGTCCATAGCTCCAGCGCCATGGGCAACAAACAGAGGGCCGATGACAAATTCTGTACCCGCAGTGTGCTCACCGGCATACATACCTAAAAAACTTTTAAATCCTCGCCATCGGGAGGCCGGAACAGGTTCTCTTTCGTATTCTTTTACCTCTTCAAGGTGGGCACTGAGTTTTTCTAAAAGCATGATGACTCAATTAAGGGGTGACAATGACCAATAAACTGCGAGCTCCTTGAGCCCCAATGACCAATGATTGCTCTATATCGGCGGTCTTTGAGGGGCCGGCTATGAAGACACCAAAACCTGAGGTAGTGGGTAGTCCTAATATTTTATAAGCCTCGTGCATGGTGCCTACAATGTTTTTTGCACTGATTACCATGACTAAATGTTGTGCAATAAAGGGTAAAACGCGTACCTTTCCCAGCTCGTTCTCCGTTACCCAAAGTGCTCCGTTTTCAGCTACGCCAATAAGCCCTTCAATAATTGCTACCTCAGTCCCTTCATAAAAATCGGGATGAAGGGTGGTTATTCCCTCCATTCCCTCTAAAAGGGGTAGGGTAGAGACCATTCTATTATTTTTTGGGAAATGGGTAGTTATTACCTGATGTATTTGCGAATTATCGTCGATACAATGTACTTTACTTCCTCCTCTTTCCAATATTTTTATAAATAATTTCTTCTTGTCGGTAACGGATGTTTCGAAAATAGGAACATCTGGCAGAGGCCAAAGATTTGGTCTGTTGGACTTTATTTTTGCTAAAATAGTTTCTTTACTGGCCATCCTTATTTTGTTTAGCATACCATTCCCTAAATGATTCAACAGGTGCTTTAGGTAAATCTCTGTCTTTTGTCCATACGGTGAAGGAAAGAAATCTTTCTTTTCCAGGAAAAAGACGCAATAATTTTCTTCCGATATTACCCAGCCGATGAAAAAAAGAGGGAGATGCTAAACCACTCCCCATGATGCTCATCATGGTTTTATTACCCCCTTCGGGTAAACCTGCTTCGCTAACTATCTGTCGCCATTTATAAAGTTGCGTATGAATATCTATTTTAACTGGGCAAACATCGGTGCAAGAACCACAAAGCGTAGAAGCAAAGGGTAATTGCCCGTGTTTTTTTAAATCTATACCTGGTGTTAATATCGAACCGATGGGCCCCGGAATAGTGGTCTCATAACTATGACCTCCACTTCTTCTGTAAATAGGACAAGTATTCATGCAGGCGCCACATCTAATGCACTTCAGAGAGCTCCGGAAATCAGGTTTACCTAATTGTTCCGTCCTCCCATTATCCACCAAAATAATATGCATTTCACCCGCTGGTTTTGGATTCCTATGGTGTGAGGTGAAAACAGTTACAGGTTGTCCAGTCGCACTTCGAGCCAATAAACGGGTAAAAACAGCAAGGTCGCTTCTTCTGGGTATCAGTTTTTCGATACCCATGCTATGTATTTGAACGGGTGTTAAATGAACGCCCATATCAGCATTACCCTCATTGGTACAAACAACAATTTCTCCCGTTTCAGCGATACCAAAATTAACGCCGGTTAATGCCACTTGCGCTGTGTGAAATTTTTCCCTTAAATGATGTCGTGCGGCTTCCGTAAGATATTGTGGATCCGTGGCTCCTTTTTCTGTATGTAACTCTCTATGAAATAGTTCTCCAATTTCTTCTTTCTTCAAATGAATAGCAGGTAGTACAATATGACTGGGAGGCTCATTTAACATTTGAATAATTCTTTCGCCTAAGTCGGAATCGATAACCTCAATATTATGATGCTCTAAAAATTCATTGAGGTGGCATTCTTCGGTGAGCATGGATTTGCTTTTGACCATTTTTTTCGCCTGATGCTTATTTAAGATAGATAAAACGATATCATTATGCTCCTTAGCGTTAGCAGCCCAATGCACAATGGCCCCATTTTGAATCGCCGCCTTTTCAAAGGACTCCAGGTAATCATCTAATTTTGACAGGGTATGCATTTTTATATCGGAGGCAAATTCTCTGAGGAATTCCCATTCAGGTATCTCGGAAACAGCAAAGTCCCGCTTATTTCTAACCATCCATAAGGAGGCATCATGCCAGTCCGTTCTCGCTTCGTCTTTATTGAAAATAGCCGCTTTTTGGGCATGTGGCATCATATTTCGTACGCATTTAAAATTTCAGCAATATGTATTACTTTGATAGGTATGTTCTGTCTCGATATTATGCCCTCTAAATGCATAAGGCAACTCATATCTCCGGCGGTTATTACTTCCGCTCCTTTTGAAAAATGATCCCTAATTCGATCTTTACCCATTTTTACAGAAATAGCGGGCTCTTTGACAGAAAATGTTCCCCCAAAGCCACAACATTCGTCTTTTCTATCCAATTCAACCAATGTCAATCCCTCTACCATGCTTAATAATTCATGTAGTTTGGAGGCCACTGGTTTGTTCACCAATTCACTTGAAGTGCCTAAATGTAACCCTCGCAGTCCATGACAACTCTGATGTAATCCTACTTTATGTGGATATTTGGTTGGTAAAGAGCTGATTTGTAATACATCAAGTAAAAATTCTGTTAAATCAAGGGTCTTTGCGCGTACTTTTTTAACTGCATCGGTTTGCTCAAGGGTATCAAAATGGTGCCGCACATGATAAACACAACTACCCGAAGGCGCTACGATATAATCATATTTTTCAAACATAGTTACAAAATGAAGGTAACTTCCCATCGAGGCTGCCTCATTTCCAGCATTGGCTAAAGGTTGACCACAACAAGTTTGTCCCTCAGGATATGCTACGTCGCAACCCAGTTTTACTAATAGTTTGTATGTTGCAATAGCTGCCTGTGGATAAAATTGATCCATATAACAGGGAATGAATAATCCTACTTTCAAGGTTTAAATTTTAAGTTGTTAGCTAAAAGTATATAATTATTCTGATTCTATGACTAAAATCATTACATTTTTCTTTACCTGGTCAAGTTTGAGTAATATTAATATCCCTTTACTTGCATGGCTGCACCTAAAGAGGTCCCTGAAGAATGGTCAGATACCATTATTTCCAGATCAGGAATCTGCTTTTTTAAAGAATGTATGAATATTTTGTTTTTTGAAAATCCTCCATCTATGTACATGCGCTGAAATACCTTTCCCTCGGAGGCCATATTTATTGCCTTTATCTGATAAGTACTCAATTCCCACACCATTTGATAATAGGCAAATGCGAAAGAACTAAAAAGGGATAAATCTTTATTCTTTTCTGGCATTTCCTCCATATTTAGCAAAGGAAATGAAAAATACCTTTGAACAGATGTTGAAATAGTCTCAAAAATATGAATATCAAATGGTTCTTTGGACAAATTTCCTAGGTCATATTTAAAATAATGACCTATTTCTTCCAGCTTCTGCTGATAAGTATAGCCTAAGAATAGTCTGGCTGCTTTGACTGGATTTCCATTGGGTTGAAGAAAAAGTAAACCGTCTTTTTCCAGATCTTCTGCCGTTAAAGGTTGCGTTGAAAAGGGGTTGAAGACAATACTCCAGGTTCCGGTCGATAAAAGTAAATAGGGTTCATTCGATAACAAAGAGTATGGATAGAGCGCAGCTGAACTGTCATGAATACCTACCCCAATGTTTATCGACTGTCCTGAAATGCTTGTTTCTGAACTGGTAGCGGCGGGCTTTATTGGAGGAAATTTTTCTGCTATGCCTTCCTTATAAACCCAGGAATGATAATCATTTTCTGAAAAATTCCAGATGGCTGTGTGGCAACCAATACTGGTTAATTCTGAAACGGGCAACCCTGAGAAATAATAACTTAAAAATTGGGGTAAATGCATGCTCCACTTAATCCGTTCAAATACAGCTGGATATCTGTCTTTGATAAAATATAATTGTAAACCGGAATTTAAAAAATCAAGGTTTGGCGAAGCGGTTTCTAAAGCCATCTTTTTTTCATCTCCATATTTTTGATAAAATGAAGTTCTGATGTCTGATGGCATCGGCTTTGTGTAGTTGTACAGAGGGGTTAAAATATGTCCATCTTCATCGATATGGATGAAACTCGCTCCGTAAGCAGAAAAATTCAGATGCGTTATCTGATAATTTCCATGACTAATAAGTTGTAACAAAATGTTGTTAATCCATGCTAAAATAGCATGAATGTCATCGCAAGAATAGCCATCTTCATCGTTTATTTCAGGCAATACGGTGGACGTTTGCCATATTTCTTTGTATGAATAATCATACAAAATGGCTTTTTTATTTGTTTTACCCACATCGAAAATGAGGATGGACATCATTTACAATCCTTTTGCTTTATTTGAAATGCCTCTTTCCTTAATGAGTTGATTTCTTATTTCATTATCTCTATAGCATTGAATAGGCGAAAACGATGCTTTCTTTCGCAATCTAGCCTCCCTAAGCAAGGTTCTTACGTCGGTTCTGTATGCATCTTGTATAAGTTCTTGAGCCAATACCACTTCGTTTTTATTTCTTAGCTCATTCAGCTTGTTAAAATCAACCAACAATGCCTGAGCGTAACAAATAAGGATGGCCTCGATGCTTTGCATAAGATCTTCCAATGGATCCTTTACATTATGGCTTGCATCGATCATATAAGAAATAGGGGGATTTACCACCGTTGGATCAGCAAGGCCACTGACTAATTCCAGAAAGATTAAATATAGCTGGTAAGGTTTTATGCTGCCAACGGTTAGGTCATCATCGCCATATTTGCTGTCATTAAAATGAAATCCACCTAATTTTCCTAATGACAACAAAGTCGCGACAATTTGCTCAATATTGGTATTTGGTAAGTGATGACCCAAATCGACCAGGCTAAAAGCCTGAGGGCCACAAGCAGAAGCCAACAAATGGGAGGTTCCCCAATCTTGGATTACAGTGCTGTAAAACTGAGGCTCGTAAGGTTTATACTCTATAAACATTCGCCAGTCGGTGGGTAAATGTCTATATATTTCTTGCAAAGATTCCTTCGTTCTTGACAGAGCCTGTCTAAAATTAATTTGACCTGGAAAAGTAGATCCGTCAGATAACCAGACAGTTATACTTTTTGAACCTAATGCTTCTCCATAATGAATAACATCAATATTGTGTTGTATGGCCTGTTCTCTGACTTTTATATCGGTATGACAGAGAGATCCATATTTATAGCTAAGGGCTTGATCTGCTTGATCTTGAAAAGTATTTGAATTTACAGCATCGAATGTTATTCCACATTCCCTTGCGTATTGGGTTAAGGATGACACATTTTCTGGAATATCCCAAGGGATATGCAATGAAACGGCCCCTGCAGCCCCTGTTAAATCGTTGATGATACTTATATCGGATATTTTCTGAAAGAGATCTCCTGGTTCACCACCCATTGAAAATCTACCAAAGCGTGTTCCTCCCGCACCCAGTGCCCAACTGGGAATAGCTACTTGAAATTGTTGTATTTTGGTTATAATAGATTCAACATCAATACCTTTATCGGAAAGTTCTCTACTGAGAAAATGAAATGATTGGCTGTGTTTTTCCAAAAACAAATCATTATGTCTTGAAATAAGCAATGAATCTATTCGCATAAAGAACGTAATTTATGGATAAAAAAGCCTGAGTATGATGCTTATCGCACAAATGCTTCAGGTATGCCTCCGTCAACATTTATAGTGAGTCCTGTAGATTTTTTAAGCACGGCTAAAAGGGCAAAAACAGCATTGGCGATATCTTCCGGTAGAATAATCTGATTCAAAAGATTTCTTTTGGCATAGTGTGCGGGTAAGTCAGACACATGAATGCCATAGGCTTTTGCTCTTCCTTCAGCCCATTCACCTTCCCAAATTTTACTTCCAACGATAACTCCATCAGGATTGACGGTATTTACCCTTATATTTTCTTTGGCTAATTCGGCGGCGAGTAATCGGGTCATGTGTTGTTGAGCCGCTTTGGCTGTACCATAAGCCACATTATTTGGCCCTGAAACCAATCCATTTTTACTGGCAATGGTCACAAGATTCCCACCAAATTGTTGCTTTTTCATAAGATTAACGCCCAGCTTAAAAAGTTGAAACTGCGCTTTTACCAGTACGTTTTGTAAAATATCCCAGTCTGATGACAGGGTATCGGTCAATGATTTCGATATGGCAAGACCTGCACTGTGAACTATGATATCAACCCCGCCAAATTGTAAACAAGTAAAATCTATTAATTTTAATAAATCATTTTCTTGGGTTATATCAGCTGGAAAGTACCTGGCTACATCTTTGTTAAAGGATTGAATATCCTCCTTTAATCTTTCTTCCGAAAGGTCTGTGATAACAACGTGCGCCCCTTCAGCAGCCAATTTCTTAGCAATAGCGCCTCCAATACCTCCGCCACCCCCTGTAATAAGGGCAATACGACGGGAAAGTGGTTTTTCAGCAGGCATTCGTTGAAGTTTTGCCTCCTCTAACAGCCAATATTCTATGTTAAACGCCTCTTGCCTTGGAAGAGCGGTGTAACTTGAAATAGCTTCCGCTCCACGCATCACATGAATGGCATTTTGATAAAATTCTGCGGCAACTCTGGCGGTTTGTTTATCCTTGGCAAAAGTAAATATGCCAATACCTGGATAAATGATGACTACCGGATTTGCATCTCTCATTTCAGGACTATCAGCCTTTTTGCAGGCATCATAATATGCTGCGTAGTCCGCTCTATACTGTTCGAAAGCTGGTTTAATAAGTTCTCTGATGCCCGCACTGTCTGATAAATCTTCAGTAATAGCCAGAGATAAAACCAGGGGTTTTATTTTTGTGCGTAAAAAATGATCGGGACAAGAGGTGCCGAGAGGAGCAAGTCTCTGCAGATCATGGCTGTTTATAAAAGCCAACAAGGCAGGGTCATCTGAAAAATGACCTATCATTTGATTTTTTTCCGAACAAAGCCCTCGTAATATTGGCATCAATTGAGCCGCCTGACTTAATCTGTAGGTCGGAGAGGGACTCTCTATTTTCAATCCGCCGAAAATAGTTCTCTTTTTTTCCTGTGCCTTTTCAAGAAAAACTGAGGCTTCTTCAATGACCGTCAGACTATTAAAATAACATTCCTTTGAGGTATTTCCCCAGGTAAAAAGACCATGACTGCCCAGGATAATACCTTTAATACCTGGATTTTCCTTGTAGCACTTTTCAAGTTGTAATCCAAGATCAAAACCGGGTCTTTGCCAGGGAATCCAGGCTATGGAATCTCCCCATATTTGTTTCATAATAGCTTCCCCATCTTTCGCTGCGGCAATAGCTATGAGCGCATCTGGATGAAGGTGATCAATATGAGGAAAAGGCAAAAGTCCATGCAGCGGCGTGTCTATGGACGGTGCGGCACTATTGAGGTCGTAGAGACAATGTTGTAATAAGGGAACAATTTCATCCTCGAAGGGAAGCCCCTTATATATTTTTTTTAATGAATGCAGGCTATCTGTAAACAGACCCGCGATACCCTTTCGGGTAAGGGTTCCGATATCTCCACCGGAACCCTTTATCCACATAACTTCTTTTAATTCACCACTTAAGGGATCAGATTCTATTGTTTTACAGGAGGTATTTCCACCACCAAAATTAGTAATCCTTAAATCTGCACCAAGTAAATTAGACCTGTAAAGGAATAGATCTACCTTGTTTTCGCTATAAGATGCCTCTTTACGATCATCCCATAAATTTAAAACATGATCAAAAGAACGCATTGTAACTCAAAATTTGAAATACCCTTAAAAATTAAATTTCTTTAGAACTTCAGCAGGGGGACCTTCCCAGTTATTGGGTCTGTTCCCAACATAACCAAGGTCTTCAAATCCGGCCTCTGTAGTATAAAAACCCGTTAAGGTCAAATCTCTCATGAGGTTAAAGAAAGCTACTCCAGCAGAAACAGCGGGAGTGGCCAGTTCCGGATAAGCGATAGCATCAACGATGGTAATCTGATTTGCTGGGGTAATAGCTACAAAAGATTTTCCAAACAACTTCCTTGAGTAATTTTCTAACCACATAATACCACCTCTGAGGGGAACTTGCTGATAAGGCATATCCTTGGCGATAAATTCAATGAAAGCGGGAACGCCCACCTGTACGGCAGAAGGTGATGAACCTTCTGCGGGTAATATAATATCACATAATCGGGTAATAACAGCCATTTCGCCAGGGGTAAAAAACGTGTCTGAAGCAAGCTTCTCGTCTCTTTTTACCTCATCGGGTGTTCTACCATAATTAGACTTCTGCTTTTTAGGCTTACCAGCCGCTATATTTTCTGATTGAGCGGGTAAAACCTGTGCAGTAGCAAGCCCTACCGAGGTAAGTGTTATATTTTTTATAAGATCTCTGCGTTTCATTGCAATTAGATTTTATTAGCTTTAACTTGATCAATGATGTATTCAGAAGTACGCATAGAGGATGCTAAGATAGTCCAGGTTACGTTTTTATCTCCCTGAGAAACAAATGGACCTGCATCTACGACAAATAAATTTTTAACATCATGTGCCTGCTGATATTTATTCAATGCAGAACGATTTGGATTATCACCCATACGCACTGTACCAACCTCATGTATGATTTTACCAGGAGCTTCAAGACCATAATTTGTTTCAGGTCCAGGTTTATTACCCAATGGAATACCACCCATTTCGATGATAAGTTCCTCAAAAGTATCCTGCATGTGTTTTGCCTGTTTGATTTCATGTTCAGACCATTTGTAATGAAATCTTAAGGTAGGAATACCGTATTTATCCACTTTGCCCGGGTCAATTTCGCAGTAATTAGTTTCCAAAGGAATAGGTTCACCTCGACCAGCCATACCAATGTGTGCACCATAGAAACGATTCACATCTTCTCTTAATCTGGAACCATAGCCACCAGCAGGTAACTTTTCTCCATTTGGATAAGGATATTTTCCGTTACTACCTTGCATACCCATACCAAATCCGTATCCTGGCATACCCATACCTCCACCGTATTCAATATGATATCCCCTTGCAAAATCTAATTTATTATTATCGAGCCACCAGGGAGAATAGATATGACTACCACCTACACCGTCCTCATTGTAACGATCGCGGTTCATCAATGAAGGAACAAAACCACTTCTGCTGGCTCCCGTGGAATCATTTAAATATTTACCGATTACGCCACTCGTATTGGCTAATCCCTGTGGGAAACGAGCCGATTTAGAATTCAATAGTAAACGGGCCGATTCACAGGCAGAAGCGCCTAAAACTACACGTTTAGCACGAACAGAAACTTCGGCCATGGTTTTAGTGTCAACGTATGATACGCCTGTTGCCAAACCTGTTGCCTGGTCAGTAAGTACCTCACGAACCATAGCGTGATTGATAAGGGTTAAGTTTCCTGTTTTCATGGCAGGAATAACTAACACGGAAGAAGAAGAAAAGTCGGCATATTTATTACAACCTCTACTACATTGGCTGCAATAGAAACAGGAGCCTCTTTCGTCATTTATAGGTTTAGTTAAAATGGAAAGTCTGGATGGAATGACAGGAATTTTTAAGTTGGTACCTGCCTTCTTTATAAAATGCTCATGCAAACGCATAGGAGGGGGCGGTAGAAAAATACCGTCCGGTTCATTATACATATTTTCGACAGAACCAAAAATGCCAATAAGTTTATCTGTTTTGTCATAAAATGGCTTCAAATCATCATATCCGATGGGCCAATCATCTCCAATACCCGATAAGGACCCTCTTTTAAAATCATTCGGACCGAAGCGTAGAGAAATTCTACCCCAGTGATTGGTTCGTCCCCCTAACATTCTGGATCTGAACCAATGAAATTCGGTACCTTTAACTGCTGAGTAAGGCTCGCCTTCGATCTGCCAACCTCCATAAGCTGCATCAAAATCACCAAAAGGTCTGGTGCTGGAAGCTCCACGACGAGGTGATTCCCAAGGATTTTTCATCTGGGTAATATATTGAGGATCAGCAGGGTCATAATAACTTCCCGCTTCCAATAAGCAAACTTTAGCGCCTGCTTTCGTTAAGGTATAAGCCGCCATACCACCACCGGCTCCAGAACCAACAATAACTACGTCGAAAATTTCTGGCGTTTCTTTAATTTGAAAGGTCATATCAGTTACTAGGTTTTAAATGTCAAATACAAAATTTGGTTTTTGTTCCCTTTGTAAATATAATTAAAAATAAATTACATTATTCAAGTAATTTAACTAAAGTACTCTCTATTTCTTGAGAGCCACGAACACTGGTAGATACGATTACCCCATTTTTATCAAGCATGAAGGCGCGGGGTATGGAATTTACTCCATAAAGTGCGGCAGCGGCTGAAGACCATTTTTTTAAATCACTCACATGATGTGGCCAGGATAACTTATCTATAGCGATGGCATCAATCCAAGCTTGTTTTCCTTGCGCTATATAGGCACTAGCCATAGAAGGGTCTTCTAAACGCGACATGGTACGATCATCTAAACCGTCTAAGCTTACGCTAAATATGGTAAATCCTTTGTTTTTATATTTTTCATAAACGGCAACTACATTTGGATTTTCTCTGCGACAAGGACCACACCAGCTTGCCCAAAAATCGAGTAAAACTACCTGTCCTTTCAAGTCTGATAACTTCCTGATTTTTCCCGTTGGATCAGGTAAAGCGATTTCCGGAGCAGGTTGACCTACCTGTATGAGTTGCTGCGACATAGCCGCCGCATTTTCCTGTTCTTTCAAAGCGATAAACTCACCAAATGCAGTGGTTAACTCATCTTTTGGGTATTTTGCTACTAACTTGTCGTAAGCCTTTTTTTGAAGTGGCAGGTAGTCAGGACTTTGTCCAAAAACCATATTGGCAACTAATGCGCCCAACATTGGATTTTCAGCTTGATCAATAAAAGTAACTACATCGTTAGCTGTTTTTTGCTGTCTTTGAAGACCTTGAATAAGATCTTTTAGTTGAGCCGTTTCAGGAGAACCATTAATAGTAAAACTATATTGATCCAACGATTCTAAGGTGCCATCAATAGAAATTTCCTTTTCAGACCCATTGAGCACCATGAGCATTCTCTTAGCACCTATGCGCACATTATAAATTCCTGCTTCTAAACCCTTTGGAAAATTTATTTTAAAGGAACCAGTGCCGTCTATTTCCGTTTTGTCAAGTACTACATTTACTTTTCCAATGATGGTTTTGTCAATGAATGCCTGAAGATTTTCAGCACCAGTAATCTTTCCTTTTATGGTAACGCCGCCTTTCAGGGCATCACAACTTAGAGATAAAAATAAAATACCGGCTATGCCGACAAAGTAAGATATCGTTCTCATATTAAATTAGTTTTGAACTCCTGCCATTTTCTGACCAAGGGTATTATTATAAATCAGTGTGTATTCTCCAATATTACCAAATGACTCATTGTCTATTTTAATTTCCTCCTTTATTACTTCGCCAATACGAGAAAAAGGAACGTTATGCGTATTTAGAAAATTAACCACGGCATCCTCTTTTTGAGGATTAATGGTTACGACACATCGACTCTGACTTTCACCAAAAAGATAGGCATCTTTGCGGAAGTTTGAATCAGTTTCAATGTCAAATCCTACATTTCCCGCTATCGCCGACTCCAATAAACAGTGAAAAAGACCACCTTCGCTAATATCGTGGGCAGATTCAATGAATTTTTTACGAATCAACTGGGTAATGTTTTGCTGTAAATGCAATTCCTCATCCATATCAAAAGATGGGGGAGCAGACAGAGGAATACCAAGGACGGTTCTACAGTATTCTGAACTTCCCAAATCATTTACAGGGGTTCCAAGCATATATATAATATGGCCTGGCTTTTTAAAGTGTAAGGTGGTATGCCAGGAAATGTCATCCATAACACCTAACATGCCTATGGTAGGGGTGGGGAAAACTGGTTCGGTACCATCTTTTAGAACAGATTGATTATAAAAACTTACATTTCCTCCCGTAACTGGTGTATTGAATTTCCTGCAGGCATCGCCCATGCCTTTAATCACCTGAACAAACTGCCAGTAAACTCCTTGATTGTATGGATTGCCAAAATTCAAACAATTGGTTATAGCAACCGGTGTACCCCCGGAACAGACAATGTTTCGGGCTGCTTCGGCTACAGCAATCATGGCTCCCTGATATGGATCGGCGTGCACGTAAGAGCTATTACAGTCCGTGGTAAGTACAATGGCTTTTTTAGTGCCTTTTACCCATACGACCGAAGCATCGGATGGTTTATTTGTCGTCATGGTACCTGTTCTTACCATGGAATCATATTGTTCATAAATCCAGCGCCTGGAAACCAGATTAGGGCTGGCGGCTAGTTTTTTAGCTGAGGCTACGTATTTTGTATTTAGAGGAATAGATTTTGTATTTATTTTTCTAATTTCCTCGACATAAGCGGGTCTTTTATATTCTCTTTGATACACAGGTGCTCCACCACCCAGAACGAGCGAATGAGCGTTTACTTCGGCTACTTTTATACCTGAAGTATGAAAAACGAGCGTTCCCGTGTCAGTAACTTCCCCAATTTCAGCACATTCAAGATCCCATTTTTCAAATACGTCCAATAAAAGTTGTTCTTGTCCTTTATGGCAGACAATCAACATACGTTCCTGACTTTCAGAAAGTAAAATCTCAAAAGGCTTCATATTTTTTTGTCTGGTAGGCACCTTATCTAAATCGATAATCATACCAACACCACCTTTAGCACTCATTTCAGAAGTAGAACAGGTTATACCCGCTGCACCCATGTCTTGCATGCCGACGATGGCACCTGTTGTTATAGCTTCCAACGTGGCTTCAAGCAAAAGTTTTTCCTGAAAAGGGTCGCCAACCTGAACCGCTGGTAAATCTTCAGCGGAATCTTCCGTTAAATCGGCCGACGCAAAGGTAGCGCCGTGAATACCGTCTTTTCCAGTAGCGGAACCTACGATAAAAACAGGATTTCCCAGTCCTTCTGCTATGGCAGAAACCGTTTTTCCTACTTCTACAATCCCTGCAGACATGGCGTTTACCAAAATATTCTGATTGTAACAATCATTAAAATAAACTTCGCCGCCTACTGTTGGTACACCAAAACAATTGCCGTAATGACTTATACCGGCAACAACCCCTTCCACTAGGCGTCGGGTATGAGGTAAATCGATATTACCAAAACGAAGAGAATTTAAGGAGGCAATTGGCCTGGCTCCCATAGTGAAAATATCTCTGTGAATTCCACCAACTCCCGTGGCAGCACCTTGAAAAGGCTCTATGGCAGATGGATGATTGTGAGATTCAATCTTGAAAGCACAAGCCAGACCATCACCAATATCAACTAGTCCTGCATTTTCCTCACCAGCACCTACTAGCAACCTTTTCCCTTCTCTAGGCAGCGTTTTTAGCCAATGAATAGAATTTTTATAACTGCAGTGTTCCGACCACATTACAGAATATATACTCAATTCTGTGAAATTAGGCGTCCTGCCCATAATGCCAACAATCTGTTCGAATTCTGCTTCAGTTAACCCTAGCTTTTTACCCGTTTCGACAGTTACCAATGTTTCGCTTTGATTTTGCATAAGCTACCCCTAATCGTTTAGTTTAGACAAATATAATACGATTTGGAAAAAAACTAGGTTTTAAAAAATTACTTTGGCTTAGGCTATCATTTTATTTATCACGAAAAATACCATTAAATAAACCCAAAGGATATCGAGAAAATGCCAATAAATACTTATTAATCTTAAGTTTAAACGTTTGTGTGGGTCTGAAAAATAGACCAAAACACTAACGGGTTCTACCATATATTTCTTTGCCTCTACACTGAAATAGATCAGAAAGGGCAGTCCAGCCACAACATGGAAAAAGTGAAGACCTGATATAACATACAAATACCCCGCAGAATTATCTGTTTGTATCATTATATTCTGTTTAAATAAACTATACCACGCAATACCCTGTAAGACAAGAAACAGAAACGATAAAGCTATCGTTATATAAAGTGATTGTTGATACCTGTCGGTTCTGTCGTCCAGATACGCTTTTTTACTCTGCCATAAGGTATAGCTTGAAGCCAATAGTACCAACGTATTTACATAAAATAACCAGGGTAATTGCAGCGGAGGTAATTTTGACAGTGTCCTGGTGTAAACGTAGGAGAATGAAAGAGATAAGAACAGCATAGTTAATCCTGCCAGTGTCAAGAATAAAATGATGTTTTTGGGATGAAAAATCAAAGACTCATTTTGCTGGTTGTCCAACATTTTATTTTGTGGAGAATTGGTCATATTTTAAGATTTTACAACTAACAATATCTTAAATTTTTAGTTCAAGAAATGAATATTTTGCTTTATCTGACTTTAGTACTATGTTGTGTTTACTCTTCAATTTGATTAGATTAGTTCCTTAAATTATATTGATATGATTTTTCCCTTCGTCCGTTGTGCTGTTTTTCTTTTTTTTCCACTCTTTCTGTTAGGACAAACGTTTAAGGAAATTACGTTACCTGTTTCAAATGCTCAAAAAACGTTTTCAGATCCTTTTACGGGGGGGCTGAAGTGTCCTCAATTTTCTGAAACAGATGTCAATAATGATGGTATTATCGATATTTATGTGTTTGACAGGGTCGGAAATATTCATAGTGTCTATCTGGGAAAAAGAAAAATCGCTGGCGTAGAAAAGGTAAATTATGTTTTTTCCCCGGATTATGTTGCTCATTTTCCTCCCGCAGAAAGTTGGGTGTTATTGAGAGATTATGATAAAGATGGCATTTCTGACTTTTTTGCTTATTCAGATATCCCCGGAGTTGATGGCATTCAGGTTTGGAAAGGATTTTATAAAGACGATAACATACTTGCTTTTAAACGGATAAATTTTAAAGCGCCTTATAATATTATATTTTTTCCCTTGTTTGTTGGCGGTCAATCTAACCTTTATGTTACCAGAATTGATATTCCCGCATTGGATGATATTGACGGTGATGGCGATCTCGATATTGTTACCTTCAATATAAATGGCGGTTTTGCAGAATTTTATAGAAATGAATCTGTAGAAAAGAATTTTAAAAATGATTCCCTTTTATTTCGTTTGGATAGTCAGTGCTGGGGCGGTTTTTATGAATCTGGTTCTTCAACCAGAATAGATTTTTCCCCAGCTCCGGGTATATGCTATAAAATTACACCTGGCGAATTAGCTGGAAATCTAAGACATTCCGGAAGTACCCTTTTAACCCTTGATCTCGATGGCGATGGAGATAAAGAGTTGTTTTTAGGGGATATTTCTTTCCCAAACATCACGCTTCTTACCAATGAGGGAAATGCCAAGACTGCCTGGATGAATAAACAGGATAATTATTTTCCAATGTATGATTTTCCTGTCGATTTGCCTTCCTTTCCCGCTTCTTTTGCGCTCGATGTAAATCAGGATAGCCTGAAAGATTTGATTTTTGCCCCTAATGCTATTTTTAATTCTATAGATGAGGGCGCTTTTTTGTTCTATAAAAATATAGGGACAAAAGATAAAGCCGTTTTTACCCTGGTTGGGAAGAATTTTTTAACTGAAAATATGCTCGATATTGGCAAAGGGGCAAGTCCAACTTTTGCTGATATCAATGGCGATGGATTGCTGGATTTGGTGGCAGGTAATTATGGAAATTTTAAAGAACCTGGCGTTTATCCCTCTGGATTATTTTATTTCGAAAACAATGGATCGTATGCTAAACCATCTTTTATTCTAAAAGATAGTAATTTCTTAAGCCTTAACAGATTTAATTCGGTTTCGCGAGATTTTTCACCCGTTTTTGCTGATATGGATGGCGATGGAGACGACGATGTTCTCATCGGTGATGAGTCAGGTCAGTTGTTTTATGGCGAAAATATGGCAGGTAAGGGGAAGCCGCTTAAAATAGATCAGTTTGTTTATCCATTCATGGACATTGACGTAGGTTTATATGCTACACCCTTTATTTTTGACGTCAATACAGATGGTTTACCCGATCTGCTTGTTGGGGAAAGAGGCGGTAACATCAATTATTTTCAAAATATTGGGTCTAAATCCAAACCTTTTTTTGATGCCAATGCTGATATTATGCCTAATGTTAATAGATGGGGAGGTGTTAATACGAATAAACCTGGCTATCTAAATGGTTCAACGGCACCAATATTGTTCTATACCATCGAGGGACTTCGTTTATTAACAGGATCAGATGATAAGGGATTACTCTTGTACAATGTTTCTGAAGCTAATCAAAAGTTTAATCTCGTGGATATTGGATTAAATAGTCTGATAAATGGGTTTCAAGTAAAACCTGCGTTAGCTGACCTCAATAGCGATGGCTTCTATGAGTTATTAGTGGGTAATGCAAGGGGAGGGCTGCAACTTTACCAAACTCCCTGGAAAAAAATAACGACCAATACTAAGGAAATTAAAAATGTTGTTGAGGATGAAATAATAGTTTATCCAAATCCGTCAGATGATTTTATTCATCTAAAATACGCATCGGCAAAGTCATTTTCTAAGGGTAAGATTTCTATTTTTGATGTATTTGGCAGGTGCCTTTTGCATTGGGAGCATTACATTGAAAATTCACCCATAAACATTTCAACGCTTCCAAATGGATTATATAATATACAAATAGAAGATGGGTTGAAAAAATATTTTACCCATTTTATTCGCTGAAATCGTTAGCGGTTAAATTTTTTAAAATCTACGGAAGGATCATAATCTTGTTTTGTTCTCCAGGCATGAAGCTCACTTCTGGAATCCTTGGAACGGAAAATGGGAAACAATAACTGGATATACCATGGCTCTTTTATCTGATTCCAAGCACCGAATGTTTCAGGATATTTCCTGGTAATTTTAGCTGTGCCAAATAAGATATCCCAGAAAAACAAGAGGTTACCAAAGTTTCCGTTAGGATGGGAAATGCCATCTTCAGCCGTCAAGCCATGGTGGGCAAAATGGGTACTTGGGGTTGAAATGGTTCTTTCAATAATCCATGCCAAAGGATGAAGTATTTTATATCGGTATAAGAAACGGTCCCATTTGGTTTCACTGTGTGCTAAAAGTATAACTATTAATTTAACAGTGACATAAAAGATATAAACGTAACCCATGCCAAGATAAATGAGTATGCCTGAAAGCCAGATCCCAGGCATAAGGGCATAATAAAGGATGGCATTTCGATAGGTTACCAAAACACCCATTTCTTCCACAACATGGTGGGGGCGATGCAATTTCCACATCGTTATATTGGTATGAGACCAGCGATGCCACCAATATTGCACCATATCGTCTAATATCAAAAAGGTACCAACCTGCCACATAAAATGAAGGTTGATAAAATAGTTTTCAAGGTTCGGAAAGAAAAAATTCATTCCCCAAAAGGTAACTAAAAAAATACCAGGTTGAATGAGCGTTGGCAGCGTTGCGAGGCTAACTAATTCGATGGTGTAGTCAGTTTTTGATCTTTTACCACTAAAGTAAAGACCTCCCAATGCTTCCAGAATACCCAGAATTAAAAGAACGGCGGCGGGAATTAATTTACTGTAGAGGCTAAATTCCATATTTATCATTTTTAGCTGATATCTGTACAAATATATTTTAAAATTTGAAACTCATCTATGCCATATTTAGATCCTTCTCTACCAAATCCACTTTCTTTTATTCCTCCGAATGGGGCGGCAGCGTAAGAAATTATGCCGGTATTCACGCCTACCATTCCATATTGTAAAGCCTCAGTTACCCGGTGAATTCTCGCGTTATCTTTGGTATAAATATAGGAGGCAAGACCAAATTCGGTATTATTAGCTATGGAAATGGCTTCTTCTTCTGTTGAAAATGAAGTTATGGCAGAAATAGGTCCAAAAATTTCTTCTTTTGACAGGGCCATGTCAGGGGTAACCTGCGTTAATATGATCGGAGAAATAACCGTATTATCTACCGATGTATTTTTGGAATAAAAAATCTTTGCCCCTTTTTCAATGGCGTCGTTTAGCAAATAGGTCACTTTTTTAATAGCAGCCTCATTAATTAATGGTCCAATTTGGGTGTCATCAATGAATCCGTCACCAGCCTTCATTTTATCTACTTCTATTG
>Ga0208787_1000104_pt1 | contig 39742 bp, 31 predicted proteins | sample Wag4_2014_7_11_FD_187362 | JGI IMG/M metagenome (GOLD analysis project Ga0208787, IMG submission 187362) | Fresh water microbial communities from Ohio, USA - Utica-2 Time Series HT 2014_7_11 (SPAdes) (version 2) | ecosystem: Environmental > Aquatic > Freshwater > Water tank | place: USA: Ohio...
TTTTAAAAGGGCAAAATAAGCGCTATGAACGTTAACTTTGCCGGGATTAAATATTTTAACAAAAACTTTCATAATGACAACGGAGGAAATACTAAAAGCATTGAGTAATGTGCAAGAACCAGACCTAGGAAAAGACTTAGTGACATTGAATATGATCCAGGATGTAAAAATAGATGGCGATGCTGTTAGCTTTACGATTGTATTGACCACACCAGCTTGTCCAATGAAAGATTTGATGAAGAACGCTTCTGAAAATGCCATTAAATTATTAGTGAATCCAAAAGCACAGGTGCAAGTCAATTTTACATCTAATACAACCTCCCTTAGAAAAGATGAAAAGTCGGTTTTGTCTAAAGTAAAAAATATCATTGCAGTAGTAAGTGGAAAAGGCGGTGTAGGCAAAAGTACTGTTTCAGCTAACCTCGCATTGGCTTTGGCAGAAGGGGGTGCAAAAGTGGGACTGATGGATGCAGATATTTATGGGCCAAGTGTACCCATCATGTTTGGTGTAAGGGGTCAACGTCCATTGATGAAAGAGGAAGCAGGTAAAGGTGTGATCATACCGCTAGACCAATACGGTATAAAAATAATGAGCATTGGATTACTCGTGGATGAAAAAGATGCGGTGGTTTGGAGAGGGCCTATGGCAAGCAGTGCCATTCGTCAATTCATTACCGATGTGGATTGGGGTGAGCTAGACTACCTTGTGATTGATATGCCACCTGGTACAGGCGATATTCATTTGACCATCATGCAAACAGTTCCAGTGACAGGTGTGGTGATTGTAACGACACCACAGCAAGTAGCTTTGGCGGATGCAAAAAAAGCAATCGCCATGTTTGGGCAAGCCAATGTGAATGTGCCAATTATAGGTTTGGTAGAAAATATGGCCTATTTCACGCCAGCAGAATTGCCTGACAATAAATATTATTTATTTGGAAAAGAAGGGGGACTAAAATTAGCCTCTGAATATGACTTACCCTTTTTGGGACAAATTCCTTTAGTGCAAAGCATTAGAGAGGGAGGAGACGAGGGGGTTCCAGCAATGGTTGGAGCAGATACGGTTTCAAAAGATGCGTTCAGAATTTTTGTAGGCAACGCAGTAAGACAGATTGCAATTCGAAATGCAAATTTACCTAAAACAGCAACCATCACAGTAGCGCCATAATGGAAAAGAAAATCATCATCGCAATAGACGGCTTTTCATCTTGCGGGAAAAGTACGCTCGCTAAAGCAATGGCAAAGGCATTGGAATATGTTTTTGTAGATACTGGTGCCATGTATCGAGCTATTGCTTTATATTTTTTAAGAAACGATATACCATTCAATGACACAGCTGCTATTGAAGCATTAGAAGCAATTGAATTGAGATTTAAATACAATAATGCAAGTCAAAAAAGTGATATGTATTTGAATGGTGAAAATGTAGAGCAAGAAATTCGTGCAATGCAAGTAAGTCAAAAAGTGAGTGAAGTGGCAACCATACCTGCTGTTAGGTCATTTGCAGTAGCACAACAAAAAGCGATGGGCATTGATAAAGGAATTGTGATGGATGGAAGAGATATAGGAACAGTCGTTTTTCCCAAAGCAGAACTTAAGATATTTGTAACTGCAGATCCATCTATTAGATTGGAGCGTAGGTATCAAGAACTAGTACAAACTAACCCTGCTATACTTAAAGACGAAGTGGCTGCAAATTTGCAACAAAGAGATTTAATGGATAGTACTAGAACACATAGTCCTCTAAAACAAGCTGAGGATGCTATGGTTTTAGACAATACAAATTTAGATAGAGCACAGCAATTTGAGCTAGCCATGCAATGGGCCATGGAGAAGATAAAGTCGAGTTAAATAAAAAACCTTAATCTATCCAGTTTTCCTTTACTTTTTCAAACGCATCTTCTAGTTGATAAAAGCTAAGGATTTTTTTTATTACAGATTCTACAACTGTATCTGGACAGCTTGCACCACTTGTCATTAAGATGCGAATAGGATTTGCGTCTGGTAAGAAATTATACACCACTTCTGATTGTTTATTTTTCCAATTGGTTTTTTCAATTTGGTTGGCATCTATAATTTTATTTACGTCATCTATAAAATAAGTAGGTAATTTTCGCTCACACAGTTCTACTAAATGAGAACTATTACTGCTGTTTTTTCCACCCATTACAATAGCTAAATCTGCTTCTGTCTCAAGTAGGCCAATGACTGCTGATTGATTGTCATTGGTAGCATAACAGAGGGTGTCTCTTGTATCTGCGAAATGAGCAGCTAAATTTTCAGGACTAAATTTTGTTAAGATGACTTGTTTTAGATAATCTGAAATCGCTTGTGTATCGGTTGCTAATTGTGTAGTTTGGTTGACTACACCAATTTTATCTAAATGTATGTTGGGGTCAAAATTAGCAGAGTAACGATTGATAAAAAAATCATAAAAATAAGATAAAGGCAATTCACCACTGATGATTTTTGCCAAGACTTTTGTTTCTTCAATATCATTTACGATTAAAGTAGGTGTATGTGCCGAAGTATGAGAAAAAGTCGCCCTTGTTTCTTCATGTTTTGGTTTCCCATGTATGATAATCGAGTAGCCTTTTTGTGCAATCTGTTCACTTCGGTTCCAAACTTTTTCTACAAAGGGACAGGTGGTATCATAGGACTCAATAGCAATGCCCTTTGCTTTTAATTTCTCCTCTAATTCAAGTGTGGTGCCAAACGCAGGAATAATGACAATATCATCCTTCGTCAACTCAGATAAAGGAATCAATTCTTTACCTAAGGTATCTTGCAAAAATTGTACGCCTTTACTTGTCAAATCATTGTTCACTTGAGGGTTATGGATCATTTCACTTAACAAAAAAATCCTTTTACCCTTGTTTTCTTCAATTGTTCTGTAGGCAATGTCAATCGCATTTTCTACACCATAACAAAATCCAAAGTGCCTAGCCAAATAGATTTTTACCTTACCAAAGTCAAGTTCGGTAGGGGTGAAATCTTTCTTGAGCTTATCTTCTGATTTGCGCTTTTGTTTGATAGCGACGATTAATGGGCTTCTATAGCCTGTAGGCACTTCAAAATTTTTCATCTATTTCAATATTAACAGCTACAAAAGTACAATCTTCGTTGCTTTTTCCCCTATTTTAATTTAGTGCTTGTATCTTTGCGCAATGAATTATGTATCTGTAGAAAATTTGACTAAAAGTTATGGTATTATGCCCTTATTTAAGGGGATCAGCTTTAATATCAATGAGGGCGACAGAATTGCCTTAGTGGCTAGAAATGGCATTGGTAAAACCACGCTTTTAAGAATATTATCAGGAAAAGAAGTGCCAGATTCGGGTACTGCCAAAGTGCATAAAGATGTGCATTTGGTGCTATTTGAACAAGACCCACAATTTATTGAAACTGCTTCGGTGACGCAGAACTTATTCAATCAAGAACATCCAATTATGAAGGCCATTAGCAATTATGAAATGGCGATGGAAACAGAAGACGAAAATTTGATTACAGATGCCATCATGGAAATGGAGGAAAACAATGCTTGGGACTTCGAATCAAAAGTAAAAACAATTTTAACACAACTCAATATTCACCATTTAGAACAACCTGTTTCAAAATTAAGTGGTGGTCAAAGAAAACGTGTATCCTTAGCAAAAACATTAATCCAAATTGGTTTTGAGCCAAAGCACGTTTTATTATTGATGGATGAGCCAACCAACCATTTGGATTTAAACATGATCGAATGGTTAGAGAATTATTTAGAACAAGAGAAAGTGACATTATTACTTGTATCGCATGATCGTTATTTCTTAGAAGCAGTCACAGATGAAATTTGGGAATTAGAAAGAGAGAAATTATATAGTTATAAAGGTGATTATGAAAATTATTTAGAAAAGAAAGCCGCAAGGATAGAATCTGAATTAGCCAGTATTGATAAAGCAAAAAATACCTTTAGAAAAGAATTAGAATGGATGCGTAAGCAACCAAAAGCAAGGACAACTAAGAGTAAAAGCAGGCAGGATAATTTTTATGAAGTAGAAGCTAAAGCAAAACAAAAGATAGAAGACACCAATTTGCAATTAGACATGAAAATGACCCGATTGGGAGGTAAGATTATAGAAGCAATTAAAGTGTACAAGTCTTATGGTGATCTAGTTGTGCTAAAAGGCTTTGACTATACCTTTAGTAAAGGAGAACGCATTGGTATAGTAGGGAAGAATGGTGTAGGGAAGTCTACCTTCTTGCAAATATTACAAGGATTGACAATGCCAGATAGCGGTAAAATCAATGTTGGAGACACCATCGTTTTTGGCCATTTTTCTCAAGAGGGGCTTACATATAAGAAAGACATGCGTGTCATAGAATACTTAAAGACATTTGCCGAACAATTTCCCTTAGCAAATGGAGGTACATTGAGTGCAGCGCAATTCTTGGAATTATTTTTATTTACTCCTGACAAACAATATACTTATTTAAGTGCTTTAAGTGGAGGTGAGAAGAAGCGATTACAATTACTAACTATCTTATTTAAGAATCCTAATTTTTTAATTTTAGATGAACCTACCAATGATTTAGATCTTCCAACACTAGCTGTACTTGAACAATTTTTAATTGATTTTGCAGGTTGTGTATTACTAGTATCGCATGATCGTTATTTTATGGATAAATTGGTAGACCACTTATTTATATTTGAAGGAGACGGTGTAATTCGTGATTATCCTGGGAATTATACGCAGTTTAGAATTTTAGAAAAGAGCAAACAGAACTATGCTTCTCTAAGTTCTGATATCACCACGCAGGTGGAACATGAAATTAAACCTACGGTTGCAGCATCTAATACCAAATCAAATGAGGAACTCATTGATAATGTGCCTAAGAAAGCAGCAGAAAAAATGTCGTATAAAGAAAAATTAGAACTAGAACAGTTGAATAAGTTGATGCCTGAACTAGAAAGTAAAAAAGAGGCACTCACAATAGAATTAAATAATTGTACGGGAGATTATAATGCAATAACTGCCCTAAGTGCACACCTGGCTTCGGTTACAGCCGAATTAGAAAAGTCAGAATTAAGATGGTTGGAATTGAGTGAAAAACTATAGGCTGTTCGGTTTTTCTAAAAATGAGGCCTAGGTCTCAAATAAATGAGGCCTACATTTTAGACATGATTTTATTGATAGAGGTAATTTAGTAATACGATACAGCTAATAATATTGTATCAAATTAAATCTAAATCATTTTATCATGAAACCAATCGAACGAATCGCAATCTTTATTCATTTCAAAAAGATCTCACCACATGCCTTTGAGCAAAAAATTGACTTATCCAATGGCTATTTTTCAAAACAATTAAAACATTTAGGTTCTGTAGGGTCAGATATCTTAATTAGGATACATCATACCTATTCTGAACTAGATATCTTATGGGTTTTAACAGGCGAGGGGCAAATGCTTAAAGAGGCAGTACAACAAAGTCAACAAATAGACGACACTATTTTAGAAGAGTTTACAAATAAGTACACAAGTGAAAACAAGAAATTAAAAAAACTTGAAAACGATTTTGATAAATTACAAACTTCATTATCTGATAAAGAAAAAATCATTGGCTTATATGAGTTTATGTTAAATGGGAATCCTCCAATTACCAGTAGCAGCAGTAGTGTGGTAAAAAGGATGGATGCGTAGTTGAACAGAAGGCAGGTATCATAAAAAGAGCCGCTTCATTTGAAGCGGCTCTTTTTATTTGCTATAATTTTCAAATATTATTAAGCATAAGATGCTACCGGCTCACAAGTGCATACAAGGTTTCTATCACCATGTGTATTGTTCACACGCGCTACTGTTGGCCAAAATTTATTCAACGCAACATATGGTAGTGGGAATGCAGCTTCTTGTCTTGTATAACTATGTGACCAATCATTTGCACAAATCACATGTTGTGTATGTGGTGCATTTTTCAATGGATTATCTAACTTGTCAAAACGTCCTGTTTCGATAGCGACAATTTCGGTATGTATTGCTAACAATGCATCACAGAAACGATCTAATTCTGCCATGTCCTCACTCTCTGTAGGCTCAATCATGATGGTGCCAGCTACAGGGAAGCTCATAGTTGGTGCATGGAATCCATAATCTATCAAACGTTTAGCTACATCTTCTGCTTCAATTCCTGCAGTTTGTTTAAAAGGTCTAAGATCTATAATAAATTCATGAGCACATGTACCATTCTTGCTTGTATATAAAATGGTATAGGCTTTTTCTAATCTTGCTTTCATGTAGTTCGCATTCAAAATGGCATAGCTTGTTGCCAATTCCAATCCCTTTGCACCTAACATTTTAATGTAAGCATAACTGATTAATAAAATACTTGCAGATCCTAATGGCGCACCGCTTACCGCATTGGTTGCATCTCCATTCTTAATATGACCTGGTAAGAAAGGGGCTAATTTATCATTCACGCAAATTGGTCCTACACCTGGTCCACCTCCACCATGTGGAATGGCAAATGTTTTATGCAAATTCAAATGACAAACATCCGCACCAATATTTCCTGGACTTGTTAATCCAACCTGCGCATTCATGTTAGCACCATCCATATACACCATACCGCCATTTACGTGAATGGTATTACAAATATCCATGATGGTTTCCTCAAAGACACCATGTGTAGATGGATAGGTCACCATCAATGCACCTAAATGATCTTTATGTTGAATTGCTTTTTCTGTTAGGTCCGCAACATCAATATTTCCAGCTGCATCACAAGCCACTACGACCACTTTGAATCCAGCCATGACAGCACTTGCAGGATTGGTACCGTGTGCACTAATTGGAATCAATACAATATTTCTATGTGCTTCATTTCTTGCAGCATGATAAGAACGAATGGTCAATAATCCTGCATATTCACCCTGTGCTCCACTATTAGGTTGTAAGCTACATGCAGTGAATCCAGTAGTTTGACATAAATACGCACTTAATTCTTTAACAATCTCTTGGTAGCCGATTGTTTGACTTGCTGGAGCAAATGGGTGTAAACCACCAAAACAAGGCCAACTTACTGGGATCATTTCTGTTGCAGCATTGAGTTTCATGGTACAACTACCAAGGCTAATCATGCTCGTATTTAATGAAAGGTCTTTATTTTCTAGCTGCTTGATATAGCGCATCATTTGTGTTTCACTATGATGTGTATTGAAAACAGGGTGTGTTAAATATTCGCTTGTTCTAACTAATTGAGCAGGGATAGAAGCATTTTTAGTTGCTGCATTGAATGCCTGCGCTTTTTTACTTGTCAATGTTTCGAACAATTGTACAATCAATTGAATGTCTTTTGCTGAAGTAGTTTCGTCAATACTAATTGACACTGTTCCATTATCAAAATAATTAAAATTGATGGCTTGTTTAGAACCTAGCTCATACAATTTAGCCGCATCAAAACCTGTCAGGTGTAAGGTGTCAAAATAAAATTCATTCACTTGTTGAATACCTAAACTTTCTAATTGTTGCGCCAATCCTTGAGCCAATGCATGTATTCTTGAAGCGATGGATTTTAATCCAACAGGTCCATGATACACTGTATACATGACCGCCATGTTGGCAAGTAAAGCCTGGGCAGTACAAATATTAGAAGTTGCTTTTTCGCGTTTAATATGTTGCTCTCTAGTTTGCAATGCCATTCTTAATGCACGGTTTCCCTGTGCATCAATACTTGCGCCAATCAATCTACCCGGCATACCTCTTTTGAATGCGTCTTTAGTTGCAAAATAAGCGGCATGTGGTCCACCAAATCCCATTGGTACACCAAATCTTTGAGTGTTACCAACAGCTACGTCTGCATTGAGTTCGCCTGGACTTTTTAGCACAGTCAAAGCAAGTAAGTCGGCCACTAAAATCACCATGCCCCCTAATTGGTGCACTTGGTCGATAAAGCTACTATAGTCTTGTATAGCACCATTGGCATTTGGATATTGAAGGATCGCACCAAAGAAAGTATTGTCTAAAGCTGCAGTTTTAAAATCGCCAGTGACTAATTCCACACCAATGGGTGTTGCTCTAGTTTGTAAGACAGATTTTGTTTGTGCAAAGATAGCTTCGTCCACAAATAATTTAGGTTGACTAATTACATCTGATTTATTGATATGGTTAAATATCATCGCCATTGCTTCTGCGGCTGCAGTAGACTCATCTAACAATGAGGCGTTAGCAATGTCCATTCCAGTCAAATCAGTAACCATTGTCTGAAAGTTCAATAAACTTTCTAAACGTCCTTGTGCAATTTCTGCTTGATAAGGTGTGTATTGTGTATACCAACCTGGATTTTCAAATATATTTCTTAGGATGACAGAAGGTGTGATCGTACCATAATACCCCTGTCCAATAAAATTTTTAGCTACAATATTTTTTTCACCTATTGTTTTAAGAGATTGTAACATTTCAAATTCTGTCAATCCTTCTGGAATCTCCATTGGTTTTGTTAGACGAATAGTTGCTGGTACAATTTTGTCTATTAATGCTGCTAAACTATCAACACCAACTGCCTTCAACATTTTTGCACTATCTACTGGGTTTGGGCCAATATGTCTTTGGATAAATTCTGCGCCACTCTGATTCATTTCGACGGAATTGAAAAGGTTAAAAATTGGCACAAAGATAGGCTTTTAGCGCCGCCTTAAAAAAAGATGGGTCACTAAACTTGCTCGAATGGGGAAAGCTTGTGGATGAGGCCTAAATAGTTTACTTTTGTTATCAATTATGCAAGCAAATACTGAACACTTATTTGATACACCCGCCCCAGAGCAGCTTAAAAAATTCCAGAACTTTCTTAAAAGGGTGGATAAGCGTGTTATTTTAAAGCAATTACCAGATTTGCACGAGGCTGCATTTGAGAAAATCGATTGTTTAGATTGTGCAAGATGTTGTAAAAATTATTCCCCAAGATTCAAAATGCCAGACATTAAAAGAATCAGTAAATACATGGGGATGAAAGAGACCGCTTTTATAGATCAGTATTTAAGTATGGATGAAGAAGGCGATTATGTTTCTAAAACAAGGCCTTGTCCTTTTTTAGGTAATGACAATGCATGTGGCATTTATGACCATCGGCCAACCGATTGTCGAAGGTTTCCTTATACGGACGAGGATGTTTTTTTTAAACGCATTCCTATTACAATGAAAAATGCGGAATTCTGTCCTATTGTGCATGATGTCATGAATGCACTGATTGCGAAATAATTAGTATTCCATTTCTTTTAATTTGGGCGCTTTGAACCAAGTGGTGATCACCACTAAAATGGTCATGACACCACCAAATATGACCGAAGGAATAACACCCATTGCTCTTGCTGCTAATCCGCTTTCAAATTGTCCCAATTCGTTACTGCTATTGATGAACATCGAATTTACGGACATCACCCTTCCACGCATATGGCTAGGCGTTTTGAGTTGAACAATGGTGCCTCTAACAATCATGCTAAATCCATCTAAAATTCCACTCATTAACAATGCAGCAAATGAGATCCAGAATATTTTTGAAACAGCAAAAACAATAATACAAATACCAAAGCCTGCGACTGCAAGCAATAATTTTTTCCCTTGTTTTTTCTCTACAGGGAAAATAGTAATGAGTACGATAATTAGCATTGCGCCAATATCAGTTGCTGCATTGAGCCATCCAAAACCAATAGGACCTACCTTTAAAATATCTCTTGCAAAAACGGGCACCATCGCGACTGCTCCACCAAAAAGTACAGCAAATAAGTCTAATGATAGTGCGCCTAACAACTCTTTACTATTTAACACAAAACGCAATCCTTCTTTCACACTCTCTAAAGGTTTTTGTTCTACTACCGTTGGATGTGGCGGTCTTGCACTAATTTTTTGAATAAAGAAAAAGCCTATTGAAACCAATGTTACCACAAGTATTAATGAACCATGTATGCCAAAACCTGCAATCATAAAACCAACACTTGCGTGTCCTACAACTGAAGCGCTCAACCACATGCCCTGACTCCAAGTGGTGGCATTTTGTAATAAATTTTTAGGTACAATTTCACCAACTAAAGTGCCAAATCCAGGTCCTGTAAATGAACGTATGATGCCTGTGCAAAAAATAACGAAATAGATGCCAATGGCAATTTGTAGGTTGCCTAATTGGGCTTTACCATAGGAGGAGGATAAAAGCAATAAACTAATCGCGCAAATAAAATAAAGTGCTACACCTCTTAAAATGATTTTTCTTTTCTCACTTTTATCAATCACATGGCCAGCGTATAAAGCAAGTGATACAGCAGGAATGACTTCTGCCAAACCAATTAATCCAATGGCAAAGGGCTCGTTGGTCAATTCATAAATCCACCAGCCAACCAATGTGCCCATCATCCTCAATCCCATAATAAACAAAAATCGCCCAATCATTAAATTCCTAAACTCATTGATCCTTAGCGCAGCAAATGGATCTTTGGTTAATTGTGGTGCATTTTGTTCCATAACTAAATTGATAGGGTGATGCTAGGGAAGTGTAAAATAATGTTGACCTTCCTCAAGGTCTTTGTCTAATGCGTCAGTAATAATTTTAAAATGCTTTTCGTTGTATAAGAAATCTGCATTGCTAGCGTCTACAAAAATAGTCTTGATATTATGTTGTTTGATATAGCTAGTGTAGGTTTCTTGTAATTTAAATAAATACTCGTCTGGGATAGATTGTTCAAATTTTCGGTTCCTTTTTTTAATATTTCCTTGTAATTTATTAACTGGGGCATGTAAATAAATCAAAATATCTGGCTGAGTCAATTGCTGTACAAAAACATCAAACATTTTTTGATACAATCTAAATTCCTCTTCGGGCAAATTCACCTTTGCAAAGAGCAAGCATTTAGTAAAAATATAATCCGATACGGTTATATCTTGAAACAGGTCATTGGACTTCACCATCTCTTGTTGTTGCTTGAACCGTTCTGCTAAAAAGAACAATTCTAAAGGAAAAGCGTATTGCTTTGGGTTCTCGTAAAATTTAGTCAAAAATGGATTGTCAGCAAATTCCTCTAAAACCAATTTTGCATTATAATGTTGTGCTAGTAATTGTGACAGCGTTGTCTTTCCTGCACCAATATTCCCCTCAATTGCTATAAAATGATGCTTCATAATGCTTCTAATGCTTGCGGTCAAAGATAAGTTTTGGATCCTTTACAGGTCGGTTTTTTTATGCACAACAGAGGCATCTTTGGTAGCTTTGTAAAGTGCTGAATTCGTTTTATGAAGGATCGGATGCACAAAATCAGGGGCTATCTCCACCAAAGGCGCCAATACAAAGTTGCGTTCGGCTAGTCTAGGGTGTGGAATAGTTAATCCAGGTGCTTCAATGATTGTTTGGTTATAATAAATGATGTCCAAATCAATGGTCCTAGGCCCAAGGGGCATCAGTCTTGCTCGACCCATGGCAGCCTCAATCTCTAAAAGCATGGTCATTAAGTCTTGAGGGCTCAATGTAGTTTCAATGCAAAGGGCTTGGTTGTAAAATGCTGGCTGATCTTTAAATCCCCATGCCTCGGTTTCAAAGATGGAGGATTGCTTTTGTATTGGCCCACATTTTATTTCAATGCTATTTCGAGCATTTTCTAAATTGGCCAAACGGTTCCCTATATTGCCGCCTATCATTAGGTATACATGGTTCATAGAAGTATGCTGAAAATGAACGCAAATATCCATAATTTTACAAGGCAATCTTTATTTTTTTCTTGCTATTTTAGATTTCTTCACAATCAATCATTCTTATGAAAAGCTTCTTTAGTTCATTCTTTGCTGCAATCCTTGCACTATTTGTTTTTTCAATTGTAGTTGTAATGCTATTAATTGGATTGGGCGCTGCTTTTTCTTCTGATGAACCAGCTGCTGTTGCATCCAATGCAGTTTTAGTGGTTGACCTTGCTGATAATTTCACGGAAAAAGAAGTATCAGATCCATTTACTGAATTGATGAATCCAGGCACAGGAAAAGTGCCAAGTTTAACATCCGTGATTGGATTGATTCAGCATGCAAAAAAAGATTCAAATATAAAAGGGATTTATATCAAGTGTCAACAAAATTCAAATGGGTACGCAAGTTCAGAAGAACTTAGAAAAGCTTTGTTGGATTTTAAAAAGAGCAACAAATTTATTTTTGCATACGGTGAAACTATTTCTCAAAAAGGCTATTGGGTAGGCAATGTGGCCAATCAAATTTATACACATCCACAAGGTGGATTGGAATTCAGTGGCTTTTCCTTAGAAACTGTTTTCTTAAAAGGGATGTTGGATAAATTGGATGTAGAAATGCAAGTATTTTATGCTGGCAAGTTCAAAAGTGCAACAGAGCCTTTTAGATATACAAAAATGTCGGATGCCAATAAGCAACAAACAGGTGTATGGTTAAATGGTTTATACGATCATTTTATTAGTACTGTATCAAGTGCTAGACAAATTGCACCCGAAAAGTTGAAAGCAATGACGAATGAGGCAAAAATTCAATCAGCACAAGATGCTTTGTCAAATGGTTTGGTGGATGGATTGATCTATGATGACCAATTGAAAAAAATGATTGCAAAAAAATTAAAAGGGATCAAGGAAAATGATATCCCCTTTGTTTCCATGAAAGAATATGCAAAGTCGGTGCCGTTAAGAGGAACTGGTTCTGGTAAAATCGCTGTGGTATATGCAGACGGAGATATTGTAATGGGAAAAGGGGTAAAAGGTTCAATTGCAAGTGATGACTTTAGAATGTTACTTCAAAAAATAAGAGCAGACGAGTCTATTGATGCATTGGTATTAAGAGTGAATTCACCAGGCGGTAGTGCATTGGCAAGTGATATTATTTGGAGAGAATTAGAATTGATTAAAGGGAAAATACCAGTGGTAGTGAGTATGGGTGATGTGGCTGCTTCTGGGGGATATTATATTGCATCTGGCGCTGATTCTATTTATGCTGATGCCAATACAATTACAGGTTCGATTGGTGTATTTACTGTGATTCCAAATATTTCTGGATTCATGAACAATAAACTAGGTATTAGTTTTGATGGTGTAAAAACTGCGCCTTATGCAGATGCACCAACAGTGACAAGACCCCTGAATACGATGGAGCAGAAAATGCTGCAATCTGGCGTAGACAGTATTTACAATACTTTTAAATCTAGGGTAGCAAAGGGTAGGAAAAAATCCATGGAATATGTGGATTCTATTGCCCAAGGTCGAGTGTGGTTAGGATCGGATGCAATCAATGTAGGACTAGTGGATAGAATTGGTACATTAAATGATGCGCTTGCTTCCGCAGCTAAAATGGCAAAACTAAAAGGCTATAGTATTAAGCAATACCCAGAATCAAAATCATTTTTAGAAGATTTAATCGAAGATTATAAAGATTATGTAAAAGTGAAATCAATTGAATCTGAAATTGGTGCAAGTCAATGGCAGATTTTTCAAAATTTGAAAACTGTACAACAAATGGTTGGTGCCCCTCAAGCACGAATGCCTATCTTTGTGGTTAAACAGCCTTAGGTATCATGCATTCATACAGTCAAATTAAAGCGATGCTTGCTATTACAAGAGCAAGCCTGCGCTCTATCTTGCGAAGCCCATCTGCAGTTATTTTTAGTATTGCATTCCCGCTTATTTTCATTTTAGTATTTGGATTCTTAAGTAGCGGCGGTAATATCAATGTAAAAGTCGCATTAGCACCCAATGCGGATACCACTAATTCGGTGTATGCCAAAATAAAGTCCTTAGCAGGACTGAAATTTGTAACTGCCGATCAGGCAACGGTGAATGCAGAATTGGCTAAGGGAAGAATCACAGCTTTGATTGATATTCAACCAACACAAAATCCTAGCCAGCCTTATCAAATCCAATTAACGAGTTCGGCCGCTGCCAATCCACAAAATATTCAACTAATAAAATCCATCTTAAATGCAGTTATTGCTAATATCAATTCAACTCAATTTAAGGATGCACCTACAATAGCAGTAGTAAAAAACGAAGTGATTGAAGTGCCTGGCAGAATCTATCGAACAATCGATTTCATTTTGCCTGGACAACTTGGATTTTCATTATTAAGTGCTGGGGTATTTGGCGTGGCATTTTTATTTTTTAATTTAAGGCAACAATTGGTTTTAAAAAGATTTTATGCTACACCTATTAGACGTTTGTATATCATTTTAGGGGAAGCTTTAAGTAGGGTTATTTTTCAATTAATGACTGCTGTGATTATCATTGGGATTGGACATTTTGCTTTCAACTTCACTTTGGTGCATGGATTTATCACTTTCTTGAATATCATGGCACTTAGTTTCATAGCCTTAATTTTATTCATGGGTTTTGGATTTATTGTAAGTGGAGTAGCAAAAAATGAAAGCACCATACCTCCATTTGCTAATTTAATTACCTTACCTCAGTTTTTACTTGCTGGTACATTTTTTTCAATTGATTCTTTTCCTAAATGGCTTCAACCATTTTGCAATATTTTACCATTAACGCATTTTAATAATGCCATGCGTGAAATTGCTTTTGAAGGTGCAAATTTATTTTCGGTTGGGAATGAGATAGGGATACTTTTTGTATGGATTGTGATTGTGTATGCGGCTGCATATAAAATATTTAAATGGGAATAAAATGAAACTAATTCGTTTTGCAATCATAAGTGTGTTAGTGATAAGTATTTTAATTACAGCCATAGCTAGCTTATTTCCTTCGGTTGTCATTACATCCAGGGCGGTAGAAATCAATGCAACAAAATCTCAAATTCAACATTGTGTAAAAGACCTGTCCGCTTGGAAAGGCTGGATGAGTGATTGGAAAGACCAATCCGTGATGGTGCAAGACAGTATAGCACAAGTAGGCACGCAAACAATACAAATGCTTTCAAGTACAGATAGTACAGTGCTTTTAAATTGGGTGGCGATAGGCCAAGCACCTTACCAGGTTCAAATTGAATGGCTGCCTTTAAAAGAAGGCACTTATGTAATTCACTGGTCCTTTGAGCAACATGTAAAATGGTATCCTTGGGAAAAATTTCAGACTTTACTGAATGAGAAAGTCTTAGGTGCAAAGATGGAAGAAGAATTACAACATTTAACAGCTTGTATTTTATCGACCCCTTAAGTATTCTATATTTCTTTTGATCCCATTTAATTTTGACCTTAGTAAAGGGGATTGTTTAAACCTTGCTTTAAAACTCACTACTTCCATTTCAAGCCATGCATCTTTGGACATGGTTAATAAGCCTTCAATAGGTTTGAATTTTGCTTCTTGATGCGGATGACTAAATCGATTCCAGGGACAAACATCCTGACAAATATCACATCCAAATGCCCAGTCTTGATACCCTCTATCAGCACCTGTTTCGATGGTTTGTTTTTTCAATTCAATAGTGTAGTAACTAATGCAATGATTGGCTTCAATGGTTTTATTAGGCAAGATGGCTTGAGTTGGACAAGCATCAATACATTTAGTACAAGTGCCACAATAATCTTTTGCAATAGGTTGGTCATACACACATTCAAGGTCTACGATTAAGCTAGCAATGAAAAAATAGGAGCCCTTTTTAGGTTGAATTAAGTTCCCGTTTTTGCCAATCCAGCCAGCACCTGAAAGCCAAGCCCAGGAACGCTCTAAGACTGGAGCGGAATCTACAAAACCTCTTCCCTCAATTGGTCCAATTTTTTGTCGTAATGCATCCAGCATTTGATTCAATGAAAGTTTAATTACTTCATGGTAATCTTGACCGTAGGCATATTTGGCAATTTTTGGAAAGCCTATGGGTTGTTCCTGTTCTGGGTAATAATTTTTTAAAAAAGTGATGACAGATTTTGCGCCGGGTACTAATTTCTTTGGATTAATTCTTAAGTCAAAATGTTTTTCCATGTACTGCATATCTCCATGAAAGCCTTTTGCTAACCATTGCTCTAATCTAAACGCATCTTCGGTTAATTCTTTGGCTTCAGCAATGCCACAGAAATCGAATCCATGCTGTAGGGCTAGGTCTTTGATAATTTGAGTATGCCTAAATTGGTTCATAGAACCCAAATTGAAGTGAGCATAAATTTCTAATAAGTGCCATCTTAGTGCTTTTTGTCATCTTATGTAAATTTAGCAGAAAAAGCAATGTACGACTGACTTTATTACGCTTTTTTAAGATGGTTTAAGACATAATTGCTGAATTTTAGGAGTGGCTTTCTATTTGCGGGTATATAGTAAATACTAAAACTAGTAATATGAATTTAAATCAATATACCATTAAAGCGCAGGAAGCCATTCAGGCTGCACAGCAATTGGCGTATAATAACCAACATGCGAATATTGAAACTGCGCACTTATTAAAAGCAATACTTGGAGACAAAGACAGTCCAACCGATTTTTTATTGAAAAAAAATAATGTACAACCAAGCTGGGTTTTGCAAAAACTAGATGCATTATTTGAAAAATTACCAAAACAACAAAGTGGGGAACCGGCTTCTGCATTAAGTAGAGATTTGAATGCAGTTTTATTAAAAGCAACTGCGTCATTAAAAGATTTTGGCGACGATTTTGTTACAGTGGAACATTTAATTGTGGGGATCCTTCAAGTGAATGATGCCGTTGCAAAAATTTTGAAAGACGCAGGCTTAACCGAGAAAGGATTAAGAACAGCCATTACAGAATTAAGACAGGGTGAAACAATTCAATCCGCTACGCAAGAAACACAGTTCCAGGCCTTGAATAAATATGCCAAAAATTTAAACGAGATGGCCAATAAAGGGAAACTAGATCCTGTGATAGGTCGTGATGACGAAATAAGAAGAACATTGCATATCCTAACCAGAAGAAGCAAGAACAATCCAATTTTAGTGGGTGAGCCTGGTGTTGGTAAAACAGCGATTGCAGAAGGGTTGGCGATGCGTATTGTCAATGGGGATGTGCCCGAAAATTTAAAGTCAAAAATTATTTATGCTTTAGATATGGGACTATTGATTGCTGGAGCAAAATACAAAGGAGAATTTGAAGAACGATTAAAAGGTGTCATCAAAGAAGTTACTGGTAGTGATGGGGATATTATTTTATTCATTGACGAAATTCATACACTCGTAGGTGCTGGTGGAGGGGATGGTGCAATGGACGCTGCCAATATTTTGAAACCAGCATTGGCAAGAGGAGAATTAAGGGCAATTGGAGCAACCACTTTAAATGAATACCAAAAGTTTTTCGAAAAGGATAAAGCATTGGAAAGAAGATTCCAGAAAGTGATGATTGACGAGCCTTCCAAAGAAGATGCCATTTCTATTTTAAGAGGTTTAAAAGAAAGGTATGAAACGCATCACCATGTTCGAATTAAGGACGAAGCAATTGTGGCTGCTGTAGAACTTTCATCTAGGTATATTACAGATCGTTTTTTACCAGACAAAGCGATTGACTTGATTGACGAAAGTGCTGCTAAGCTTAGATTAGAGATGAATTCTATGCCAGAAGACTTGGATACTTTACAACGTCAAATTAGACAATTAGAAATTGAAAGAGAAGCCATTAAGCGTGAGAACAATCCAGATCAATTAAAACAATTGAATGTAGAAATAAGTAATTTATTAGTGCAACAAGATACCCTCACTGCAAAATGGAAAATAGAAAAAGAATTGGTTGATAAAGTGCAGGATGCAAAAGGTAAGATGGAGCAATTAAAGCAAGCAGCAGAAATGGCTGAACGTAATGGAGATTATGGACAGGTTGCCGAGATTCGCTACGGCAAATTAAAAGAACAAGAAACCCTTTTATTAGAATGTACCAATCAGTTAAATGATTTAGGAGAAGAAGGCAAGCGTTTAATGAAAGAGGAAGTGGATGCAGATGATATTGCAGAAAATATTGCAAAAGCAACAGGCATACCTGTGTATAAAATGATGCAGTCGGAAAGAGAAAAATTATTGCATTTAGAAACGGCTTTGCATGAAAGGGTAATTGGTCAGGAAGAAGCCATTACAGCAGTATCAGATGCCATTAGAAGGAGTAGGGCCGGGTTACAAGATCCTAAAAAACCAATTGGTTCATTCATCTTTTTAGGTACAACTGGTGTAGGTAAAACAGAATTAGCAAAAGCATTGGCCAATTATTTGTTTGATGACGATAGTATGATGACAAGGATTGATATGAGTGAGTACCAGGAAAAACATACGGTGTCAAGATTAGTGGGTGCCCCTCCAGGATATGTGGGCTATGAGGAAGGTGGACAGTTGACAGAATCGGTGCGTCGAAAGCCTTATAGTGTGGTGCTTTTGGATGAAATAGAAAAAGCGCATCCAGATGTTTGGAATATTTTATTACAAGTGTTGGATGATGGACGATTGACGGACAATAAAGGAAGGGTGGTTAATTTTAAAAACACCATCATCATAATGACGAGTAATATTGGTAGTCATTTAATACAGGATGCGTTTGAAGAAGTGACAGATCAAAATTTGGAAGAAAAAACAGCATTGGCAAAAACAGAAGTGATGGATTTGCTAAAACAATCCATTCGTCCTGAATTTTTAAATAGGGTAGACGATATCATCATGTTCTCTCCTTTATTGAGAAAGCAGATGGCTTCGATTGTTCAAATTCAATTGAAACAGTTAAAGTCCTTAGTGGCTGAAAATGGGATGCAAATTGAGTTTACCAATTACCTTATCGAATACCTCTCAGAACAAGGCTTTGATATGCAGTTTGGTGCAAGGCCATTAAAGCGCTTAATTCAGAAATTGGTTGTGAATGAATTGAGTAAGCAAATATTAAGTGGGGCCATTGATAAGTCCAAGAAAGTCTTAATTGATATTTTTGACGGGGTGGTTGTCTTTAGGAACGAGGGATAATTTAATAAAGGCTTCATGGTGAATCTTTTAAAAGGTTTTGAAGTCTTGAAAGGTACTTGTATATTTGACGGATAGGCAAATTTGCACTATCCGTCAATTTATTTTATGGCAAACACAAAGAAGGCTGCAGTTGGATTCATATTTCTCACATTGGTGATTGATATTGTAGGCCTTGGTATTATCATTCCGGTGATTCCACAATTGATAAAGGGCTTATTGCATACGGATGATTTAAGCAAAGCTTCTTTATATGGCGGATGGATGACATTTTTATATGCGACCATGCAATTTTTATTTGCACCATTCATTGGAAGTCTTAGTGACAAATATGGGAGAAGGCCGGTACTGTTAATTTCGCTATTAGGTTTTGGTTTGGATTATTTGTTCTTAGCATTTGCGCCATCCATTCTATGGTTATTTATAGGCCGAACTATTTCAGGTATCACAGGCGCAAGTGTAACCACTGCATCGGCCTACATGGCGGATATTAGTGATGATTCAAATAGAGCACAAAATTTTGGTATGATTGGCGCTGCCTTTGGAATAGGTTTTATTATTGGACCAATGTTAGGTGGATTTTTAGGAGAAATTGGGCCTAGATTACCTTTTTTTGTCGCTGCATCTTTAGCCTTATTAAATGTGGTATATGGGTATTTTGTATTACCTGAATCTTTGCCAGTGGAAAATAGAAGGGCCTTTGATTGGAAGAGATCAAATCCTTTAGGTTCCCTTGTGCATTTAAAAAAATATCCTGCAGTATCAGGATTGATCTTTGCTTTGGTCTTTATTTATTTAGCATCTCATGCAGTTCAGAGTAATTGGAGTTTTGCCAATATGGAAAAATTCAAGTGGTCTCCTAAAATGATTGGACTTTCCTTAGGAATGGTAGGGCTTTTGGTAGGTTTAGTGCAAGGTGTTTTAATTCGTTATATCAATCCAAAAATAGGGAACGAAAAATCGGTTTATTTTGGCATTGCTTTATATGCATTGGGGTTGATCTTATTTGCTTTTGCAAGTAGCTCATGGATGATGTTTGTATTTTTAATCCCCTATTGTTTGGGCGGCATTTCTGGACCTGCATTGCAAGCCTTGATTTCAGTACATGTCCCTAAAAATGAACAAGGCGAATTGCAGGGATCATTAACAAGTATAATGAGTGTAACTTCCATTGCAGGGCCATTGATCATGACCAGTTTATTTGCCTATTTTACCAAGCCTGGTAATCCTATTTATTTTCCTGGAGCTTCTTTTTTAATGGGAGCAGTATTTATGATCATTAGTGCTGTGATTGCCTATACCGTTTTAAAGGGAGAAACTAAGTCAATTAAGGCTTAGAGTCCCTTACTGTTGTTATATTTGTGGCTCAATAAAGGCCAATTTATGTCTCCATTAATGCAACAGTTAGAAGCAACTGCAGGGTTTATTCAGTCAAAAATTACTACAAAAGCAAATACTGCTATCATTTTAGGTAGTGGATTAGGAAATCTATCAAGTGTGATTGAAGCTGATTTCAGTATACCCTATAATGAAATTCCTAATTTTCCAGTGAGTACAGTTGAGGGACATAAAGGAAGGTTGATTTTGGGTACATTGAATGGTAAAAAAGTTTGGGTCATGGAAGGCCGTTTCCATTTCTACGAAGGGTATACTCCTGAACAAGTTGTTTTCCCAATCCGTGTATTAAAATTATTAGGCGTAGAAAATCTTTTATTGTCAAATGCCGCTGGTGGTGTCAACAAGGATTATCAAGTGGGGGATTTAATGATCATCAAAGACCATATTAGTTTTTTTATACCCAATCCTTTATTGGGTAAAAATGAGTCTGCTCTAGGTACACGTTTTCCAGATATGAGCGAGCCCTATGCCAATGCATTTATTGAAAAAGCAAAACAAATTGCAGCAGAAAATAAAATTAAAGTACACGAAGGCGTATATGTTGGTGTGACAGGTCCAACTTTTGAAACAAGAGCGGAATATCAACTAATCAAAATTGCTGGCGGAGATGTGGTTGGCATGAGTACAGTGCAAGAAAATATTGCTGCAGTGCATTGTGGCATGAAAGTTTTTGCAATGAGTGTGGTGACCGATTTAGGTATTAGAGAAGATAATAACGTCATCACCCACGAAGAAGTGTTGGCTGCAGCAAATGCAGCTGAACCTTTATTAACAGTAATTTTCAGTTCATTGGTAAAAGAAATAGCCCCATAAAGTAAGTCATTTTACAATAGAACTATCCTACTACCTAATATGAGGACAAATCGTATTTTTTTAATGTGTTTTTTTGCAAGTTGTTTATCAATCGGACAATTGAGTGCACAGAATATGCGTTTTAATTCATTTGGTGGCGGGGGAGGAGGTGGTGGAGCAACAGACTCCTTACAAAAAAGAGATAAGTCAGAGGATTCAATTTCGATTTTTTATCGATTGTACAATAGCTTGACCATTCAGAATATGGATACGTCTATTGCTGATTTCTATTCAAAATTTATCTTGCCCTATAGCAATTATCATTTAGGTAATCTAGGCAATGCAAGTAAATCCTATTTATTCAATCCATTGCAGAGAGGGGGATGGGATGCAGGTTTTAGGGCCTATGAAGTGTATAATTATACATTGGAGCAAACTCCGTTTTATCAAACTACAAAACCTTATTCAGAATTGGGCTATTTGTTGGGAGGAAAAGGAGAGCAGTTAATTGAAATATTGCATACTCAAAATAAAACAAAGCAATTTAATTATTCTTTTGCTTATCGATTTAGCAATGCCCCAGGAAATTTAAAAAATCAACATGCGAATTTGAACAATATGCGCATAACTGCCAATTATCAATCAAAGCGAAAGCGATATGCATCTTATTGGGTGATGTTATCCAATAAATCTGCTTCATCGGAAAATGGCGGATTAGTCAATAGTGCTTTAATTGATAGTCTCTCTTTGAACAATCCGTATGAGCTAGAAACAAGGCTTGGTATCAGTGGAGCTTCTTTTAGGAATCCATTTAATACCAATATTGCAACTGGATCAACCTATAAAGAACAAAGTTTTGTGTGGAAGCAGACCTATGATATAGGACAGAAAGATTCAGTGGTTAAAGACTCGGTGACTACTTATTTATTTTATCCTAGACTCAGATTTCAAAATGAAATAAAATACCAATCCAATCAATTTACTTTTGCTGACGCCAATCCTTCCTCATTCAATTATGAACAGTATTTAAATTACAAATTACCAGTTGGGAACACTATGTTGTTTCAGGATAATTGGAAAAGATTCACCAATGAATTTAGCTTAGTTTCATTTCCAGAGAAAACAAATCCCAATCAATACTTGCAAATTGGACTTGGTTACCAGCAACTAAATTTTAAAGACACCTTACTAAAATGGTCAAATAATGACATCTATGGACTTGGTGTTTATAAAAATAAAACCAAGAATCTTCGTTGGGATATTCAAGCCTCTGGAAAATTATTTTTAAGTGGCTATCACGCTGGAGATTACGAAGCACAGTTTTCTTTGAGTAGCTTAATTAATAAAAAAGGAGATCAATTGGCATTGTGGGTACAAAACTCCAATCGAACGCCTTCCTTTAATCGTCTTGGTATTACTGCATTCCCGATTTTTAAAATAGCCACTATTGATAAAGAAAACATAATTGAATTAGGTGCTTTGTGGAACCAAAAAAGCCCAGGTATTAATGCTTCTTTTCAATACAAACTCATTCAGAATTTTCAATATTTTGGTTCTGGATATCAACCAATAGTTTATGACAAAGTATTAAGTTATGTCAAGGGTACTGTATCAAATCAAATCAAATTAAGTCGTCATTGGAATTGGTACAATGAACTAAACTTGCAATTAGTAGATCCCGATGCGCCGTTGCATTTGCCTGTTATTTTCACCAGACAGCGCCTTGCTTTTGAGGGTAATTTCTTTAAAAATTTATTTCTTTCAACGGGCTTAGAACTCATATATCATTCATCCTTTCAGCCTGATGGCTATATGCCATTGAGCGGCCAGTTTTACCTGCAAGACCAATTTACTACTAATAATAGACCCATTGCCAATGCCTTTTTAAATTTCAGGATCAAGAGGTTTAAAGGATTTGTTCGCATGGAACAGCTGAACACTTTATTAGCCTCTAGTAATCAATTAGGTACAAGGTATCATTTTACTGCGCCAAATTATCTAGGCACAGGTACTTGGTTAAGAGTTGGGATTTGGTGGAATTTTATCAATTAGTACTACCTTTGTAATGTGAAACAAGTTTTGACCATCTTACTTCTATTTGTGTATAGTTTTTCCAGCATTGGAGCAACTGTAAAAGCACATCTATGTGCAGGAAAAGTTCAAAAATGTTTTTGCGGTAAGGGGGCTAAAAATAAGTCTACTAAAAAAGATACTTGTTGTGCAGAAAAAATAACTTTTGTTAAAAAGCAAGACTTACACCAATTCAATGAACTTACAACTGCAAAACAACCTTTATTTCTAGGGACTCATCCATCCGATTTTTATACCCTAATAGCTGTTGCTATAGTTTTTGATCTAAAAGCAAAAGTATATTCTAAAAAGGGACACCTATTTACAGGTCCTCCAATCTATGCATTAGATTGTCTTTATTTAATTTGATTTTAATCTAGTTTCTGTTAAGGATGCTGCAAATATTTTTTGACGTATCCATTCTCTTTGTATTTCTAGTATTAAAAATTAAAATTATTGTATGAAAAAATTAATCTTATTAACTGGCTATATGATGGCCATTATTTTCTATGCCAATGCGCAAACAGCAACAAAATTAAAAGTATCAGGCAATTGTGGCATGTGTAAATCAAGTATCGAAAAAGCTGCTAAAACAGCAGGTGCAACTACTGCTAATTGGGATATGGATGCGAAGATACTGACATTGATGTTTGATGGTAAAACCAATCTAGATAAAATTGAAGCAGCCATTGCTGCTGTCGGGTATGATACCGAACATAAAACAGCTACTAAAGCATCTTATGACGCTTTGCATGAATGTTGTAAATATGAGCGTGAGGTTAAACAAGATACAGTCATCAAGAAGGTTTCTCTTGTGGCTTCGGGCTTAACATGTTCTATGTGTTCTAAAGCTATTTTTAAAGCACTAACTAAATTAGATTTCGTAGATGAAGTGAAGGTAGATATTGAGCAGTCTAAATTTGTCCTTACTTTTAAATCTGGCAAGACCGTGGTGATTGATCAAATTAAATCTGCGGTCGCTGACGCTGGTTTTAGTGTAGAAAGCTTAGTATATGAATAGACTAACCTAATAATGACTACCTTTAGAAGATTCATATCCATTCATTTTGTTGAGTAAGAACTTTTATTATGCTATCAAAAATTATACAGTTCTCTATTAAGAATAAACTTGTTATTCTTTTGGGACTTTTTGCTTTGATTCTGGGAGGTGCTTATTCAATTTCTAAATTGCCTATTGATGCTGTTCCTGATATTACCAATAATCAGGTATTAATTATTACATCTGTTCCAAGTGCAGGTGCGCCAGATGTGGAGCGTTTGATTACCGTGCCAATTGAACAGGCTACAAGGAATATTCCTGGCATGATTGAGCAGCGCAGTTTTTCACGTTTTGGATTGAGTTTAGTGACCCTAGTATTCAAAGACGAAATTGATATTTATTGGGCAAGACAACAGGTTTCTGAACGCTTGATTACCGTGAAATCTCAAATGCCAGAAGGGATGGGTATCCCAGAACTTGGTCCTTTAACAACGGGCTTGGGTGAAATTTATCAATATGTAGTAAGACCCAAGAAAGGGTATGAAGGAAAGTATAGTTTAACGGAATTAAGGACAATGCAGGATTGGATTGTTCGAAAGCAATTATTGGGTACACCTGGGGTGGCGGATGTGAGTAGTTTTGGAGGTGCAGTAAAACAATTTGAAGTAAGTGTTAATTCTGAGTTATTAAAGCAATATGATTTATCTGTAAATGATATTTACACTGCTTTAAACGATAATAATCAAAACGCTGGGGGCGCTTATATTGAGCATGGGCCAAATGTATTATTTATAAGGACAGAAGGCATGGTAGATAGTTTGGATCAGATTGGAAGTATTCCTGTTAAGACTTTATCAAATGGTTTACCACTTTTAATTAGAGATATTGCAGAAATTAGACTGGGTGAAGCTACAAAATTCGGTGCTACTGCCTTTAATGCAGATGGCGAAGTTGCCGGTGCGGTTGTGATGATGCTGAAAGGAGAAAATAGTAAGCAAGTAATTGCGGATATTAAAAATAAAATTTCGACTATTCAGGAGACCCTACCAGAAGGGGTTGTCATAGAGCCTTTTTTAGACCGAACAAAAATGGTGGATAATGCGATTGGTACCGTCTCTAAAAATTTATTAGAAGGGGCATTGATAGTCATTTTTATATTGATTTTATTTTTAGGTAATTTAAGAGCAGGATTGGTCGTAGCATCAGTTATACCACTTGCGATGTTATTTGCATTTATATTAATGCAACTTTTTGGTGTAAGTGGTAACTTGATGAGTTTAGGTGCATTGGATTTTGGCTTGCTTGTAGACGGGGCGGTCATCATTGTAGAGGCTGTATTACACCAATTATACCATAGTTCTGAAAAAGGACAACATAATCAACTAGACAAAGCTGAGATGAATACCATTGTGGGTCAAGTGTCAAATAAGATGATGGGCGCGGCTGCTTTTGGACAAATTATTATTTTGATTGTCTATCTCCCTATTTTATCCTTAAGTGGTATTGAAGGCAAGATGTTTAAACCAATGGCACAAACTGTTTCTTTTGCATTAATAGGTGCATTCGTTTTATCCATTACCTATGTTCCAATGATGAGTGCATGGGTATTGAACAGGAATAGAGTGCAAAAAGAAACATTGACAGACAAGTTCATGCAAAAATTAGAAGCATTCTATGAACCATTATTAATGAAGGCATTGAAAATGCCAAAACAAATTGTTGGTTTAACGATCGCATTATTTATCGGGGCTATTTTTTTATTGACTACTTTGGGAGGAGAATTTATTCCAAAGCTAGAAGAAGGTGACTTCGCAGTAGATACCAGATTATTGAGTGGTAGTTCGTTGAATACCACATTAGATGCTACACAAAAGGCTTCCAAATTGTTAATTGACCGTTTCCCAGAGATAGAAAAAATAGTTACTAAAATTGGAGCAGGAGAAATTCCAACAGATCCAATGTCTATGGAAGCTTCTGATTTAATGATTATTCTAAAGGATAAAGAAGATTGGGTATCTGCCAATACTTTTGATGAATTAGCGGATACAATGGGTAAAGTGATGTCACAGGTGCCTGGTATTACCTCTGGCTTTCAATTTCCAGTTCAAATGCGATTCAATGAACTGATGACTGGCTCTAGACAGGATGTTTCTTGCAAAATTTTTGGAGAAGACCTAGATAGCTTATCAAAGTATGCAGCACTAATGGGCAATATTATAAAAGATGTGAATGGGGCAAAAGATGTGTATACAGAAACAGTAACTGGTATTTCACAAGTTGTGGTAAAGTTTAACAGAACAGCCATTGCAAGATATGGTGCAAATATTAAAGAAGTCAATCAGGTCATCCAGTCAGCTTATGCAGGAGGTATCGCGGGCAAAGTATTTGAAGGAGATAGGAGATTTGATTTAGTAGTTAGATTGAATACAGTTCAAAAGCAAGATTGGCAACAAATTAAAAATTTAATGGTGACTGTTGGGAATGGCAAACAGGTTCCCTTGTATGAGCTTGCGGACGTAAAAATAGAAGAGGGGCCATATCAAATACAAAGAGAGGATGCTGGAAGAAGAATTGTAGTAGGATTTAATGTAAGAGGGAGAGACGTGAAGACGGTGGTGACCGAGGTACAAGAAAAAGTTAAAAAATCTATTCAATTTCCTCCAGGTTATTATGTTGCTTACGGCGGGCAATTTGAAAATTTAGAACATGCAGTAAGTCGATTACAGATTGCTGTGCCTGTCGCTTTACTATTAATTTTAGTGATGTTATTTTTTGCTTTTAATAATTTAAAGCATTGTTTATTAATTTTTTCTGCAATTCCTTTCTCTGCGATTGGAGGTGTGCTTGCTCTATGGATAAGAGGCATGCCATTTAGTATATCAGCAGGTGTTGGATTTATTGCCTTGTTTGGTGTAGCAGTATTGAATGGTATTGTATTATTAACAGAAATGAACAAATTAGCTATGGAACCTAATAGAACAATTGTAGATATTATTGCAACTGCTACTAAAACAAGGTTAAGGCCCATTTTAATTACTGCAGCGGTTGCTTCTTTAGGTTTTATTCCTATGGCATTAAGTAGTGGTGCTGGAGCCGAAGTTCAAAAACCTTTAGCAACAGTTGTCATTGGTGGATTGTTATCAGCAACTTTATTGACTTTATTTGTATTACCTATCTTTTATCAATTGTTTGAAAAGAAAAGATTGGGTCAATCTACAATGGCCATCCTGCTTTGCATTATTGGGTTAAATGCGACTGTCTTGCAAGCGCAGCAGTTGACTGTAAAAAGACCTTTAGCAAAAGTGATTGAACAGGCTAAGTTGGTGTCTCCAACATTAAAAACGACTGTAGCTCAACAAGCCTATTATAAGGAACTTACAAAATCAAGTTTTGATCCTGCAAAGTTATCTTTAAGAGGTGAATTAGGAAAGGTAAATAGTGGATTAAATGATTCGAAATATGCTGCAGAACAAGTGTTTGATTTACCTCAGGTCTACCAAGCTCAAAAAAAATTGTATCAATCAATTAGTCAAGCCTATGATTACCAAATTGTATTAGATCAAAATTATATCCAACATGCGGTAGAGCAGTTGTATATACAATTGCAATTTCAAGTAGCGAAGGGCGTGTTGTTAAGTCAGCTTGATACAATCTACGCCAAACAATTGGCAGCGGTGGATGCAAGATTTAAAGCAGGACAAGACAATGGATTAGAACAAATTAATATGCAGAACTGGGTAAGTATGCATCAGCAGTTAATGATAAAACATCAAAATGAACAGCATGGACTACAAAAACAGTTTGCTATTTTACTACAGGATTCAACAATGATCTTGCCAGAGGAAATTTTAAACTTTGAACCTAAATTAATGGATACTTTGCCTGCTTCACATCCTTTGAATTTGTTCTGGGAACAAAAATTACAATCTGCTATTGCAGAAACCAATATCGCTAAATCTAAAGCATTACCTCAGGTAGCTATGGGGTATACCAATCAAAGTTTCAGGATGACTCCAAGCGATCAAGCAAGATTTAATTCGGTTACCGTTGGATTAAATATACCATTATTTAGATCGGGTTTAAAACAGAAAGTAAAGGCAAGTAAGGCAAATGAAAATGTAATTTCTATCGAGAAAGAAAAAGCTAATATTGATTTAGATATGGAGATACAAAAAGCATGGGATAATTATCAGCAAACTGTCGATTTGTACCAGCATTTTCAGAAAAATTTGATTCCTAATGCGAATAAAATTGCGATGATTGCTAATTTATCATTTAAAGAAGGTCAAATTAGTTATATCGAATGGTCAAACTCGATGACTCAAGTTCAGTCAATTAAAATGCAGGCACTTGAAACGCTTGAATTATTTAATCTAAACCAATCCACACTTAATTATTTATTGTCAAAATAATTATTCAAAAAAGAATATAATGAAAAATAGATTTAGCATAATTGTTTCTACTATATTTTTATTGAGTTGCAGTAGCAATCCAAAAATTGAAACTCAAAAAGAAGCAGTTGTAGAAACCACCAATAAAGTGAGTTTAACAAAAGAGCAAGCAATTCTGGCTCAATTGGTTCTTGCTCCTATCGAACTTGGCAGGATGAAAGGCACTGCTCATTTAAATGGCGTAATTGATGTACCGCCAACAGGTATCGCGTCTGTTAGTATGCCATTGGGAGGTTATGTAGAGGATATTAATTTAATACCTGGTAATTTTGTAAAAAAAGGCGCAGTTTTAGCAACTGTGAAAGATCCAGCATTCATTCAATTACAGGAAAATTATTTAGCTAGTAAAGCAAAGTTGAATTATTTACAACAAGACCTAGATCGGCAAAAATTATTATTAAATCAAGAAGCAGTAAGTAAAAAATCTTATCAACTAATACAAGCAGATTACAATGCAATTAATATTCAATTGAGGGCTTTATCCGAGCAATTAAAATTAATAAATATAAAGCCAGAAAATTTGACACCAGAAAATATGACCAGTTTGGTTAGATTGACAGCGCCAATTAGTGGGTTTATAACAAAAGTGAATATCAATAGAGGCAAATATGTAACACCTTCAGATGTTTTATTAGAAATAATGGATCCTAATGATATACACGCCGCAATTACTATTTATGAAAAAGATATTGCAAATTTTAAAGTAGGTATGAAGGGGACAGTCACATTAACACAAGATCCTTCTAAGAATTATACTGTTTCGATTTTAGCAGTTTCACAAAATATAAATGAAGATAAAACAGGTTTATTACATTGTCATTTCGAGAATACGCCGAAAAATGTATTACCTGGTATGTTTTTAACTGTAGACATCGTGGTTGAGACCAATGAGGCGGTGTTAATACCAACAGAAGCAGTTCAAAGATTTCAGGGCAAAGATTATATTTTTATTCAATCTGCTACAAACACTTTTGAGGCTATAGAGATTCAAGTGCGTCAAACCAACGAATCATTTGTGACTGTAACTAATGCAGATTCGAATGCTTGGATAGGGAAACAAATTGTAGTAAAAAATGCCTATAGCTTACTGGGAAAACTTATGAATAAGTCCGAATAGTATTTATTGTTCAAAATAGCTAATACTGCCACCTATCCAGGTGGCAGTATCGTTATAGCTCACACCTATCATAGGTCCTTTAGTAATTCTAGTTAAGTTATTAGTAGCCACGTAACGACCAAACTGTCTATCCCAAAAATAAAACAATCTTATTTCTGCTTTAGAAGGACCACTTGGTGTTTCAATAACAGCGGCATAATTTACTTTCTTTTGTAGGATCCAATTTTCAGGGTCAATGATTGTATTGACGGATGCAATAGTTGGATCTAGCATGACACCTTGGCCTCCAAAAGAGAATAAAGGTTTACAGATATATTCTGTTAAATTCAATTCAGTCCCTAATTGATTGTTTTTCCAATTAACTAAAAGATGCGCTTCTGGAATAAATGGATGGCTTAGTAGTGGCAGTATAAATTTACTAATTCTAAAAAAATGATTCGGATGATTGACCCAATCTATATTTTCTGCTTGTTCAAGTAGGTTGAATTGATTTTTAAAATCGTTGGATTGTTGCATCAATTCATCATACACCACGCGATTATAAATTCGTTCAATTTGAAATTCAACACCATTTTTTTGATAGAAAAGATTGTTCTCTTTTAAATAAATCTGAGAAAGACAAACAATAGGCACATTCAACCATGATTCCGTCAGCATTAGGTCATGCCTTGTCTTTTGTTCATGAGGCTTGATCTCTAATATAATGGTATGCTTATTTTGATCTCCAAGTACCAATGACTTGAAAAAATCAAGGTAGGTTTGTTCCTTGTATCCATTCAGAAAAGGACTAAAGCCTTTCGGAAAATCATAAGCCATTTCCAATGCTTGTGTTTGTAATAATTCAAAAGCAAATAATGAAGGGAATCCTTGTAATTCAATTAATTGAGGCTGGATTGTTCCGCCCGGTCCTTCTGCTATTGCAAAATCAATCACAATACATTCTGGTAGTGCAGCTTCACCTGGAATTTGTAATCCTTTAGGTATGGCATCTGTTGTCTTTGATGGAAAGGAAGGCGCTGTAATGAATTGACAAATGTACTCGCCAACATCCATTAATTGCGCTTTGAAAACTCGATCTATAAAAACAGGGGTTTCTGCAATTCTAAAAGGAATACTGTTTTTAAATGGTTCATTTAAAATAGCAAGGTATTGTTGATACTTAGCATCTGTAAATTGCTCGTTGAATGCTGCTCTAATTGCTGGAATCATACAGGCAACATTTGGTTCAGAAAGTTGGGAATAAACCTGCTACAAGTATGTTTGATTTTTGAATCTTCTTCTAAGGATTGGATAATTTGATTCCATTTTTCTTCACTAAAGTCTTCAACGACTGCTGATTTAATTGAGTCTGTATTAAAATAATTGCAAAGCCTTTCTTTAGTTGCTTCTGGATGAAATTGAACCCCAATCATTGTATCATTAAATGCAACTGCCATCAGTGCCCTTTCATAAGGTAGTTGAGGTCTTATTTTTTCTAAGGCGATGATGGTGGCTCCCATGGATTCAATTTTTTCATCATTGGGTTCAGTAATCTGATACATGCGACTCTCTAGAGCAAAAAATGGATCTGGTAATTTTTCAAAAATGGCATGAGATGTAGTTGGATGGATAGGAAGAATGCCAAGCTGCTTTGATTTTCTTAAACCCACTTTCCCAATATCAAAATGTCTACAAGCTATTTGAAAACTATGGCATATTAAAAGGACTGGTTTTTTCACCGCATACATTCGCTCTAGCCATTGGCAATAAGCCATATCCCATGCATGTGTTTTAGAGTCAATGGGAGAGCCTGGTCCACCTGATGAAATATAAAGATCAAATTCATCTTCAGGTAATTCATTTTTAACACGAACATCAAATAGGGTGGTTATTATTTCAATGGAATGCTTTTTACTCCAATCATTCAATATATCCCTGATACAATCCATCCCTACATTAGCACTGCCATCATATAGGTCAAGAATAGCAATATGAATAGGATTGGATTGCGACATTATAAATAGTTCAAATTAGTTTTTGGACTCAACTCTAGTAAGGTTTCATACATTAATTGGATGGTATCTACGATATCTTTTTTATGAATCATTTCTACCGTAGTGTGCATATACCTTAATGGAATAGAAATTAAAACAGAAGGACATCCGTCATTGGCATAAGCAAAGCTGTCTGTATCGGTGCCTGTACTTCTGCTAAGTGTTCTAAATTGAACTGAAATCTTTTTATTTTTAGCAGTGGCTTCTACAATGGCTAATAATTTATTGTGGATAGCAGGTGCGTAAGCTAATGAAGGACCTTTGCCACATTGGATATCGCCTTCGATTGCTTTGTTGATCATTGGGGTATGTGTATCATGGGTCACATCGGTCACAATGGCTATATTGGGTTTGATTCTTCTAGCAATCATCTCGGCACCCCTTAATCCAATTTCTTCTTGAACTGCATTGACAATATATAAGCCAAACGGTAATTTCTTTTTATTTTCTTTCAACATTCTTGCTACTTCGGCAATCATGAACCCACCAATTCTATTATCAAATGCTCTACCAATGATAAAGTCATGAGCTAATTCGTCAAAGCCTTCTTCATAGGTGACTACTGCGCCAATATGAATACCTAATGCTTCGACTTCTTTTTTGGATCTTGCTCCGCAATCTAATGCTAGGTTATCTACTTTAGGTTGTGGTTCTTTTTGTTCTGGATTGCTCAATCTTGTGTGTATTGCTGGCCATCCAAACACTGCTTTTACAGGACCTTTTTTTCCATGAATCCAAACACGCATTGAAGGCGCAATTTGATGGTCCACACCACCATTGCGTTTAAGGTAGATCAATCCCTGATCACTTACATAATTGACAAACCAACTTATTTCATCCGCGTGTGCTTCAATCACCACTTTAAATGGTGCATCTGGATTAATCACGCCCACTGCTGTACCGTAAGGGTCCAAAAAAGTAGTATCCACATATTGTGTCAAGTAATTCAACCAAATTTTTTGGCCACTACTTTCAAAACCAACTGGTGAAGGATTGTTGATATACTCCTTTAAAAATTGGTATGCTTTTGGGTCTAGTAAATCTTTTTTCTTAGAGTTACTTACTTTACTCGTACTTGCTTTTTTTGTTGTTGCTTTTGCCATAGTTCGTTTAATTATAACCCTTGCAAGATACTACATTCTGTATTTATTAATACATTTGTAGCAAACCTAGGTAGTATGCATGCAGGAAGCTGGAACATGGAGCATTTAAAAGGATTGGAACCCTCCAATTTCTTGCCCAAGGCCTTGTCACTCATGCAATACCAAGCCACAAATAATGTGGTATATAGGGAATGGATTGAATCTATGAAGGTAGCCTTATACAGGGTAAAAAGTCTTGAAGAAATACCATTCCTGCCAATTGATTTTTTTAAAACCTTTGCTATTTATACGGGATCGGAATGTCCTAGTTTTTATTTTGAAAGCAGTGGCACTACCCAGGATATAGTAAGTAAACATTTTGTAAAAGACCTTAATGTTTATGAAGAAAGTTTTATGGAATGCTTTTATCAATTCTATGGGGCACCAGAAGACTATTGCATACTAGGTTTATTACCTAATTATTTAGATCGAGAACATTCCTCCTTGGTGTATATGACGCAACATTTAATCCAAGCAAGTAAAGATGCAAGAAGTGGATTTTACTTATATGATTTTGAAAACTTGAATCAAACTTTAGCAACACTGGAAAAAGAACAACAAAAAACTTTATTAATAGGGGTGAGTTTTGCCTTATTGGATTTTGTGGATGCCTATCCTCAAAAATTAAAACATACTAAGGTAATGGAGACTGGGGGGATGAAAGGCAGAAAGCAAGAATTATCCAAACCTGCATTACATGCTTATTTAGCAAATGGATTTGGCGTTCAAACCATCCATTCAGAATATGGTATGACGGAATTACTAAGCCAAGCTTATTCCAAAGGAGAAGGGATTTATACTAGCCCTCCTTGGATGAAAGTTATAGTGGCCGACGAATCAGACCCAACTTCATTGAGTACAACAGGTAGAGGAGTATTACATATCATCGACCTAGCCAATTTTAATAGTTGTGCATTTATTGCCACAGAAGATTTGGGAATAGTCTATCCTGATGGAAGTTTCGAAGTGATTGGTAGGCTAGACCAAAGCGCAAGAAGGGGTTGCAGCTTATTGGTTGTTTAAAATCAATTCTTCAATTTGTTTTAAAAATTGGGGGTTGATATTGTAGTTAAATTGTCTTTTATCAGTTTCCTCTCTTTGTTTTATAATTAGTAATTCTTTTGATCTAGTTGCCAACTTAAATTTCTGATTGATACGTAAAAAGTGGTCACTTCTACTTTTGTTTTGCGTGAGAATATCTTTTTGTTGCACACCAATTATTTTATTGATCATTTTAATGGAGATTTGTTCATTACTCATCTGACATTGAAATATCGTTTGAATTAATTCTTTTTCAACAATAGTTATTGCACTGTAAAAATTTCTATATAGTATTGTTAGAACTTCACTTGGAATTGTTTTTTTCTTTCTTTTATTTTGAATAAAATTATACATAAAAATCAGGAAAATGACAATTAAGGTATTGCCAATAATTGGTTGCCCTGGTTCCAATACTTTCATTATTTGTACAAAGCGATCATTCGAATAAATGAAAGCACCATCTTTTTCTTTAATATCTTTTATATCCAAGGAGATGGTTTCAAAATTCAATACGCCTTCTTGGGTAATTTTAATTAAGTAATAGTTTGATCCAAGAACAAATTGAATAGCATAATCACGATTATTATTGTATAGTTTTAAATACTTTTCTCTAAATTCAGCTTGTTTATTGGTGGTAAAAGTGCCATAGCTATTACTTGAAAAATTTAACCAATATAATTCAAGATCTGAGTGAAAAATCAAATAGGATCCAAATGGGTTTAGTTGGCTTTCTTGTTTTTTAATTAATTCTTTTAGTTTTAGATTAAGCGCGCCTAAGGTTTCCCATTTTCTTTTTGCAAAGTCAAAGACAATAGAACTATCAATGTCAACAATGGTTAATGTTTTTGGAAAATTTTGTTGTTTAATTGAATTAGAAAGGTAAAGCTTACCTAATTTTTCATCCATAAAATAGAGCAAGCTATTTTTGTCGCTTAGTGAAACTGATGCACCATTTAATGAATTGTATATTTCCCATTCATGGGTTTTAGGACTAAAATAACTCAAATAGTCCCTTACCTTCCAAAACCCAGTGCCGCCAATTTGAAAAAGGGTATCCTTGTAGATCCAATTCAATGTGCCAAAATTACTACCTGAATGTAGCGTGGAGTCTATTCTAACAAAAGTGTAATTACTTGGGCTTTTTTTATAAATGCCATATAGCCTTCCAGTGCCCTTTATTTGTATATAAAGTTTATCCTTTTTTTTAATAAAGCTTGTGCCATTGGATAGTCTATTTGTTACCCCTAATCTAAAGTCTTCCTTTAATAAATTCAAAGAAAGGTCATGGCTGCTATCTTTTGTGATAAAATCTAATAAGGCAATTTCTGCTTTTGATAATGGGTTAATAACCTGAATTGCTTGAGAAGATACAGACAATGTGTTTGCAATTACAAAGAGTGTAAGTAATATCCATTTATTAAGCATAGGGTCATCAAAGTTCGATACATAATAAAGTTAAAAAACTTTTATATATAAAAATCAATTAATGTAAATATAGAAAAAATTAATATTTCATTAATGTATAAATTATTGATTAATAAATTAATGTATCTATATTTTAAATTTCACTTCTTAATTTACTTAGAATTTGGAAACTGTATCATTAAACTGAATATTTACATTATCGAAAATATTCTTAATTTATACATTAAAGAAATATAATATATAAAAAATTTATCCTTTGGGGGAAGGATAATTGGGGTAATCGGGATTCGTCTTGGTTGCCCCTACTTTTTTTACTAGCAATACGCCCAAAAGTACAAATACGGTTCCCAAGATCTGTTCCCAGCTAAACGGCTCGTTTAAGATCCATCTTGCTTGAAACAGGGTCGAAACAGGGCCAATACTTGTAATGATGGCTAAATCATTGCTGCCTATTCTTTTCATCCCGCCACTCATTAAAAAGGAGGGAATTACAGTGCCAATGATTGCAAGTGCAATTACATACCATATACTACTTGAATGCAGGATCGGCAGCTCAACAATATAAGCCAAGCCTTGTTGGTGTGTAACGAAATAATGTATAAATATTCCTATACTTGCTGCCAACATGGACAGGCTTGTAAATTGAGGCGCCCCTATTTTGGGTATCATTTTTCCTGCTCCAACTAAGTAAAAAGCAAAAGTAACCGCACATAGCAAGATCATCCAAGTACCAAAAAAGAACATTTTTGTATCTGGTATTTGATTCAATTCGCCCCAATAAGCAAGCCCAATGCCGAGGTAAGTAATTAATATTGCAATCCATTGTTTTTTTGTAATGGCCACTTTGAAAATCAATAAATTTAACAACACTGCAAGCGTTGGATAGATAAACAGAATGATTCTTTCAATACTAGCAGACACATATTGCAAACCGATGAAATCAAACAAGCTACTCATATAATACCCAAGTAAACCTATTAAACATGCAGCAAAATAGGTAGATGCTTTTACTTTTTTTAGTTGTTGATTTGCAAAAAAATACCACATAGCAGCAGCATAGAGTGGTAAAGAAAACAACATGCGTAACATCAATAAGCTGCTTGCATCAATGTTGGTTGTTTTAAAACAAAGTTTGATCAAAATGGCTTTGGTGGAGAATAGTATGGTACCTAGGACTGCCCAGAGAAACCCTTGATTATATAGTTGAGTCCTTTTCATTCGATTTTGGTAAAAATACAAGTTGATTTAGATAGTTTATGGCTTTCTTTTACACATTCAAATGACTCGCTTTAATCCTTATTGATTAATTTGCAATATGTTTTTAATGGAAGAAGATATTGCTTGCGCTATAGATGCCTTACAAAAAGGGGGCATCATTTTATATCCTACAGATTCGGTTTGGGGGATAGGCGCTGATGCAACCAATCCTGATGCGGTTGAAAAAATTTATATACTTAAAAAAAGAGCAGACACAAAAGCCATGATTGTGCTCGTACCAGAAGAAAAATGGATTTTGGATTATGTTGCTGAGCCAGCACCTAAAGTGGCAGATTACATTAAAGGCATCACTAAGCCAACGACTGTGATTTATGATCATGCAAAAAATGTAGCAGCTAATTTAATCGCACCAGATGGGTCCATTGCGATTCGAATTTGTAAAGCCAATTTTGCGCAACAATTAATGCAAGCTTTTGGAAAACCTATTGTAAGTACTTCTTCGAATATTTCTGGATTGCCCACGCCAAAGTGTTTTAAAGATATTTCCTTAGATATCATTGAAGGCGTTGATTATGTGGTGCGATCAGAGCAGGAAGATACTTCTTTGAAAGAACCTTCGGCCATTGTGAAATGGGAACAAGATCAAATCATAATTATTCGTCCTTAAATCCATTTTATGGCACAAAAAATATTAATCATTCAGACTGCATTTATTGGAGATGTGGTTTTAGTAACTGCCATGTTGGAATCTATACATCAACAAAATCCTGCAGCATCAATTTCAATTTTAGTCAGAAAAGGCAATGAGGCATTATTTGATGCGCATCCATATTTAGACAAAGTCTTGGTCTGGGATAAAAAACAAAATAAATACGGGAATTGGCTACAACTACTTTTTGAAATAAGAAAAAATCAATTTGACGTAGTAATCAACGTACAACGTTTTGCTGCCACTGGTTTATGGACAGCATTGTCTGGCGCAAAAATGAAAATAGGTTTTGATAAAAATCCTTTATCTTTTTCATTTACTTATACAATACAACATCAGACTGTTGGTAATGGATTGCACGAAACAGAAAGAAACCATGCCTTGTTATCTCCATTGGGCTTATTCCCAAAAGCAAAGCCAGCATTGTATCCATCTGTTCAGGATTTTAATGCAGTGGAAGGCTACCAATCAGCTCCTTATTTGTGTATGGCGCCGGCTTCGGTTTGGTATACAAAACAATTTCCAAAGCATCAATGGATTCAGGTTTTAAATTCAATTCCTTTTGAAGGGCCTATTTATTTAATGGGTGGTCCAGGTGATAAAATGTTGAATGACCAGATATTGCAAGCAGTACAGAAAAAAAATATAGTCAATATGGCTGGGAGATTATCATTTTTAGCTTCTGCTGCTTTACAAAAAGGGGCAGTAATCAACTATGTCAATGATTCAGCACCCATGCATTTTGCATCTGCAGTGAATGCACCTGTTGCTGCTATTTATTGTTCTACTGTACCAGATTTTGGCTATGGTCCATTATCGGATACCTCCTTTATTATTGAGACTAAAGAAGCTTTACCCTGCAGGCCATGTGGATTGCACGGAAAAAAACAATGCCCACAACAGCATTTTAATTGTGCCGAAACCATCCGCTTAGAACAAATCTACCAACCGCTCCAACAAGTGCTACACAATTAGTACTTTTGCACCAATGTCTATTGAATTAACAGCACAAGAAAAAGACCTATTAGCCATTGCAGGAGCAGCAGCGATAAAACTAGGGATACCTGCCTATGCAGTAGGTGGATTTGTGCGCGATAAAATTTTAGGAAGAAATACCAAAGATATTGATATAGTATGTATAGGAGATGGCTTGCAATTAGCAACCACATTTGCTAATCAATTTAGTCCCAAGCCTGCTGTTTCATTATTCAAAACTTATGGTACTGCACAGGTGAAACTCACAGATATTGAAATTGAATTTGTAGGCGCCAGAAAAGAATCTTATGTAAGAGAAAGTAGGAATCCAACAGTGGAGCCAGGCACATTAATTGATGACCAAAACAGGAGAGACTTTACCATCAATGCTATGGCGATAGATTTAAGTGCATCCAACTTTGGCACAGTCTTAGACCCATTCAATGGACAGGGTGATCTAGCATTAAAAATTATTCGTACACCATTGTCGCCAGAACAAACATTTGATGACGATCCATTAAGGATGATGCGTGCTATTCGTTTTGCAACACAATTGGATTTTGTGATTGAGGAAAAAACATTCAAAGCCATCCAGCAAATGGCAGATCGTATCAAGATTGTTTCTCAAGAAAGGATTACAGATGAGTTGCAAAAAATAATGAAAACTAAACAGCCTTCTAAGGGATGGTATTTATTAAAAGAAGCAGGTTTATTGGCACAAATATTTCCAGTGTTATTAAAATTGGAAGGCGCTGAAACCCTTGATGGCATTGGACATAAAGATAACTTCTCACACACTTTGCAAGTGCTAGATAATCTTGCTTCAAATACAGAAGATATTTGGCTAAGATGGGCTGCTTTATTACATGATATTGCAAAACCAAATACCAAAAGATTTGAACCTGGTGTTGGTTGGACTTTTCATGGGCACGAAGTGGTAGGAGCAAGGATGGTGCCTAAATTATTTACACAATTAAAGCTGCCTTTAAACGAGCACATGAAGTTGGTGCAGAAATTAGTGGCTTTGCATTTGCGCCCAATTTCTTTGACAAAGGAAAATGTAACAGATAGTGCCATAAGAAGGTTATTATTTGATGCCGGCGAAGACATTGAATCATTGATGTTACTCTGTGCCGCAGATATTACAAGCAAGAATCAAAATAAGGTAAAAAGATATTTGCAAGGTTTTGAAATGGTCAAAGCAAGGATCGTGGAAGTGGAGGAAAAAGACCAGATGCGCAATTGGCAACCTCCTATTACTGGAGAGATGATTATGCGAATTTTTAATATTACCCCTTCTAAGCAAGTAGGCATTATCAAGGATGCCATTAGAGAAGCTATCTTGGACGGCATTATCCCCAATGAGTATGATGCCGCTTATCAATTCATGATAGCTGAAGCGGCTAAAATTGGCTTGCATCCTGCTCTATAAAAAAGCTTAAAATCAAGCTAATAAATGCTAATTTAGCGTTTCAAAATCACCAAAATGGCCATTTTAAAATTTAGAATTTCTTGGGAGGAAGACGATGCGAT